>Ga0172381_10000733_pt1 | contig 40234 bp, 49 predicted proteins | sample Leawel6488metaG_FD_119754 | JGI IMG/M metagenome (GOLD analysis project Ga0172381, IMG submission 119754) | Leachate microbial communities from a municipal landfill in Southern Ontario, Canada - Leachate well 64-88 metaG | ecosystem: Engineered > Solid waste > Landfill > Unclassified | place... | reverse complement strand
GTGTCGTACCTGAGGATGTAATCGTCCGACGCGCTCCCGCTGTGCAGCTTGCCTAGATCGAGCGATTTGTCGGCTAGGGCGGAGTCAAGGAAGGTCTTGGATTTGACCGAGGTCTCTCCACCTTCCGTCGTTCCGTCGCTTCCGAAAAGACGGTATTCTGACACCGGGAAAGCGTTCAGTGCCCCATACTTTGCAGCTGACACCTTGCGGACATTGGCCCATCCAGAAACTCCGTCCGTGGTGGTCCATACCTGCCCGTCGTCTCCTGGATAAAATTCACCACCAACTTCAAGGCTCCCTATGGCGTCAACAATCTCGTTGATCATCTCCTGCCAGTAGGCGAGAGGGTCGTACTCTCCGCGCTCAGTAGCGATAATCTTCCTCAGGTCGAGAGAGTTCCGCATCGCGATGTAGCGCTCGAAAACGTAGTCAGGATTCTCTGACCCGTCCTGGTTCCTACCGTCATTGACCTTGCAGCGCAGAGCCCAGATGTGCGCATTACGCACCGATGGGAAACCAGTGATCGTGCACGTCCCCAGCGGAAGTACTCCGTTGACAGCGGTTCCGTGGACGGCCCCCACTGTCAAGGTCAAGTCCGAAGCGTTGCGCGACTTGCGAGGGGACGACGAATCTGCCGCTGAGTAGACCTCCCACTTGATCTCTCGGATCAGACTGGACGAAGACTCTAGCGCAGCCGTCACGGTCTCTGACGTTGCGACGTCGTAGTACCCCTGAACTGAAGGGGTTCCGGACAGCGTGAAGCGTGCGAGGTTTACCATGGTGCCCTACATCGGTCGAGAAACCTCGAGTTGGTCGCCCGCGATAGCGATCTTGGTTGAGCCCCACCACTTGTTATGACCTAGCTCCGCGATCTTGATCAAGTGGAGCCCACCCTCGCGAGGCGTGAAGATGATAGTGGAAGGAACTGTGCGGGAGAACACCTTACGCTGGTGACTGCCCACGCTTGGGCCCTGCACGATCAGCTCTAGCGGAAGAACGAGGCCCTCGGGTAGCGCTTCCGTCACGTCTATGCTCACCTCGATCGGGTGATGAGCGAGCACGCGCGACTCTTCGGTCAGACACGAAAGCACGATACGTGTCTCTCCCAGATAGGTGGGCGACAGCTCCTCGATCGCATTGACCTCGGGCATTAGTCACCTTCCTCGGCGTCAACATGGAAGAACCAGCGTCCGCACCCCTGTCGGCGCACAGATAGAAGGTAATGTCCTGCCTGGCGAGGCGTAAACATCGCCTCTGCCGATGTGCCTGCGGTAATGTCAAACACCGCAGGGTCGGGGTGGGGAGCCTCGTGACTAGACCAATGGAAGAGGTTCCCGTCGGTCAGCTCCGCGTCGGTGAGTAACTCTCCATCAACGAGGCACTGGATCGCAACAGGGATTCCAACCGTGGTAGTGCGACGCTTCAGGTGCTGACCATGCCTTGGGTTCAACCTGCAAGGATCAGTGGTTCCATCCGTGTCAACCCAATCAGTGACGGAAGAACCGGTGGGGAAGGAGAGGTCGAAGCCGGGCATCAAAGCACCTCCCAAGAGTGGCCATTGAATAGAAACCACTCCTTTTCGCCTAGACTAAGAGAAGCCTTCGTCACGTAATCCAGGTCATTGTCCGTGTCACTCTTCACCAGAAGCCCAGTTTCGTAACCAGAGGGATCGACTTTTACGATCTTCACGTCTCCGGCTACCGCGTTCAGAGAGCGCAGGTGAAAATGGTTCGTCCCCGACACTAGCGTGCACACGAAGATGATTTTCGAATCGGATGTGCGAACCGTTGGTTCACTATCGACGATAACAATCACTTCCCGATCGAGCCTAAGGATCTGCTCAACGCGAAGGCTCAATGCGTCACCCTCGGTAACACTTATCTCGCTGGCCAACAGCGTAGCCACTTGCATCCCGTGCTCTCCCAGCACGTTGATGGCAGCTGCTGGCGTGAATGTGCACCCCTCCGAGAAGTTTGGTGCCTTGAGTAGCGTGTCCTGGATCGAGCTTACCTGATCGCCAGTCAGCGGATCGTAGTCATCCCATCCACCAGTCTTGATCTCAGTGAAGTTCGACATCGCCTATAACCCCGTGATCCCGAGTCGGGACGTTCCCAGGAGGAATTCGCTCGTGGTGGTGATGGTGTAGCTGAGCCACGAAGGGGACAACCTTCGTAGCCTGGTCTTGGCGGCTCGTATCGAAGCCTTCTCCGTCAATGTGAGGACGCGAGTCGAGCCAACATTGAGACGAGCTCGCCACATTGCGCGAGACGTGGGGCGAGCCAACGGAGAGCAGTGCCTAGTGCCATACGTTGGCTCGCCCGAACCTGAATTGGGTGCCAGGCATCGGCCTGGCCGTGAGCAGCTCTTCACCGTGTCGCTTATCGCGAGAAGGGAGAATCGTGAGTCAATACGCCGGAGCTCGCTCTCCACATCGGCCTTTCGTGCCGACGCTTTCGCTGGCCATAGCGCGGACACCTCAGCTCGACGCTCAGGATCCGACTCTCCGGGAGCCGCTACTAGCCCGAGCTTCCTCTCGTAGTACGCGAGCGTGTCCTGCGCGAGGAACGGGAAATAGTTGTTGATGGCCCGCTTGATGGCCGAATCGCCCGCCTCGAGCCCAATAGCTCGAGCTCGTCTCCATAGACCATCGATGCCCTCGTCGTTTGAAGCGCTCCCTCCGATGCCCTGTGTGCTGCGGAGCATACGGTAAGTGGCTTCGGGACCGTCGTGGCCACCGCCAATTCGGAGAGGGAGGTGCCTCACAGTACCTCCAACCAGAAGCGGACATCGGCAGCCGTGCCACCGTCCTTGGTCTCGACATGCACCATGGTAGCGTCTGCGGAGTCGACCCAAGCTTCAGCGGTGCAACCTCCTCCGTCCTGGCTAGGCGAGCAGCGCGCGGCTACTGCCACGGTGTTTACTGCTATCCCGCTCACGTCAAGATAGGACGAAGCAAACTGGTACGTGTAGACTCCCGCTGACGTGCGGTCCAGCTCAGGGTGAGCTTGAGAATGGTCGACGTTCCATGTCTCTTCCTGATGCAGCACGTCGAACGTGCTCGTCCCGCCGTTCCATTCGGCGACGAGCGAAGCCCGGGCAGCCACCAGGTTCACACCTGTAGCCATCTGAAGGAGCAACTCCAGCTGCTCAGCCCCAAGCTCTATCTCAGGGTTCTCGACGGGTCTCGCGTCTCGGTAGGTGGGGCCGAGCGCCGATCGAAGTGATCTAGTAGGGAAACCTGACATGGTGCCTCACGGGAGTGGACGGACGTAGACGTCACCGGCAACCAGCATATAGGGGCCGTCGGATGGGTAGGTGGGGACGTTGGGGGAGATCGCACCGGTGAACGGGAATGATAGTGCGACAGTCGAGCAGGCCCCGCCCAGTGCTTCGCGAACCCACTCCGCGACGTCCCCCGACATCTTGCTGGGGCGCTCATACTTGGGCTCCGGGAATCGCTGGCAGCGATCGAAGAACTCGTGGGTTGAGGCGTAGAGTTCTCCAGGCCCGAGGTGGTCGAAGTAGTCTACGAGTGCGCCAGATATGAGTGACAGCATAGCGGTACGGGGCGATACCGTGGCGCTCAGCGTGACATAGGACGGGCGAGTCCCGGTCCAGGTAACCACGTAATCGCCGTCGACGTTCTGCTCTACCGAGGCCACGGAACCCAGCTCGCGAAAGCGACCCTCAGACGAAACCCACACCATCATGCTTGGGATGTCGTCTCCGGTTACCGTGGCTCCCTCGACCTGCCCAGGAAGCGTCGCCTCGTCCGGGCAGGAGATGATCGCGTAGTTGGTTGAAATAAGCGCCACGGTGGGCCAAGCGCTCGTCCCTCCCCATAGCGGCCACGGCTGAGAGTCGGTCCAACCCGTGGTCGAGCCCGTGGCCATGTCCAGATCTAAGGCCAGGAAAGCCTCTTGGGTCTGATGTGGCGTCACCAACACGAACGGATCGCTAGGCTCCACCGGCGAACCGGGAGGGACCATGAAAGCCGTAGTTGTGGTCAGGAGCGCGGCTGGGGCAATCTTAGCCGTTGGGCTCTGTGTCGCTCCGCGCTTCTGTGTGATACAGATAGCGAAGCTGTTGGGGCCTAGGAAGCACGGGTAGACGTAGGCGTCTTCGATGGAGTTCGAGGCTCGCCTAGCCCAGGCGCGTTGCTGCGCGTCGTTCCCTCCGCCTTGGCGGAATCGGATGTTCCCCTCGATTCTGGAGATCCATTCGGCGTCGGTCTCGACGTCGGTTCCGCCCACGAAGTCGGCGGCAACAACCGCCTCGGGTGCCATACCGTCGTTGCGGTAGGCCCAGGTGATGCGGTCTCCAGACTTTAGGTTGGTAGCGATCCCGGCATCCATCGCCACCATGGTGATCGTCACCGGTCCATCCCCGATCTCTGTGTCACCAGAATAAGCCTGATATCTGAATCCTTGTGCGTCTCTACCCCAGCATGCCGTCGGATCGGGAACGGTGGTCGAGTTGGTGATTGGAGTTCCTGGGGTGCCGCTGACCGTGACAGTTCCGCTACCGCCCGTTGCCGGGAGCCTCCCTTCCGGGTCCCACAGTCGAGCGTGGTAGTTCTCGAGCCAAGACGTATTGCATCGGTCGACTCGCGCCTGATCGTTTAGGTAGAGAGCGTTTCGTTGCGCCCCCTGCCCGTAGTCGTCGATCCCAGATGCTTCTCGGTACCATCGAGATCCGGGCGCCGTCGCCTGCGCGATCTCGTCCTCAGAGAACAACTCTCCTGTCTCGGGGTTGGTGAGCCGTCGCAATCCAGCGCGAAAGTAGTTGAGTACCAGGTCTCGGATTGCCCCGCGTTGAAGGACAGCGAACTCGCGATCTGCTGGAGCGGTCATGCTGCCCTCGGAAGTAGTGCCAGGAGAGGCAACCTGATTGGCTTGGCCGCTCGCTCTTGCGCGAGATTTCTAAAGCTGATCACGCAGTAGACGGCCACGTCCTCCTGCTCAATGTCGACTTTCTCGAGTCGAAGCGCTCGCGACGCAATGAGGTGGCGCCAGGCGTACTCAATCTCGGAGCGCAGCAGTCCTTCAAGTTTCTCGTCGATCTTGGTGATCTCGTGAAACTTGTTTCCATCGTCTAGTACCGCCGATCCGCTCCCGCGCTTCACTCGGAGCGCTTCTAGCGCCGCCCCTTCTACCGGGTCTACACCCGTCAGGATTGAGCGGTAGTCTCCCGTCTCAGGGTCGATTGCGTCAGCTAGGAAGACCGCCGGAGATCGCTTCTTAGGAAGCGGGACCGTGATAGGCTCTCCAACGGGGAACGCACCTGCGGGAGGGATAGGCACCTGGTGAGGGTGCCGGTCTCGCTACCTCAGGTGAGCCCCACCCAGGGGGCTACAGGTATCCGCACTCATCAGGGCAGATACTGTTTCTGTCCCGGACGGTTCTCGCAAAATACTGCACGACCACCCAGTACCCAACGCTTAGGGTGGTGAGTTTACCTCCGAAGGTTAGATCCTGCTGAATCTTCACGACAGAGGAGTACCACCCGGTGACAGTACATTGGGTTTCCGATCCGTCCTCCGGAATCACAGTGACCTGCGCGCAGGTATCTGGCTTCACCGCGATCTTATCGCTACCGAAATCGACATCGGCTCGGATCACTCCACCCACGAACGGGGCGGGCTCCCACCACCCGTGACATGCCCCGTTGTCGTAGTATCTTGGCACGCCTGGATTGAGTTTGTCCCAGGTCATAAGCGCATCCAGTGCGATCTGCGGGCACCGCTTACCGTCCCCCAGATAGTAGGGATCCGACGCCGTCCCTGCGACGAAGGCCTCCCCCGCGGACCCCGCCTCCCCCGAGTTGCCCCCCGCGGCAGCTGTCCGCCCTCCGACCCCCACCGCTTCGGTACCCCCTGAAGCCGCTCCTGACGCGCCACCAGGCTCGCCCGCTCCTCCTCCCTGGTTCTCCTGAGTCTCCCCCGCCGATCCCGTGTCAGAGAGGCCAGCGGCACCCGCGGCGTGGTCTCCATCTCCGGACACGGTGGACACGGTGGACGAGCAGGCTAGGGAGAGCAGGGCAAGGGGCAGGTAGGCACGCATCCATCAATTGTGGACCGTCCGGCCGCGCTGTCAAATTGGGTCAATCCAGCGGGCAAAAGATCGAAATCGCGAACAGGGGCAGGGCGATTACCGGGAGCCCCGGGAAGGGGATCGCGGGGAAGGCGAAGTCGAGAGTGGGGAGCCCCGGTAAGGGCGGGAGAACGGGGAGATCCGGCAGCGTCGGAAGCGTGGGCAGCGACGGGAAAGGGATCCCGGGCAGCACCAGCAGCAGGCTTGGGAGCCCCGGAAGCGCCCACCAGGGGAGAGTCGGGATGGTAGGCAGCGCCGGGAGCGACGGGAAGGGGATCGCGGGGAAGGCGAAGTCCAGCGACGGGAAAGCGCACCGGGACGCCACTACACCACCGACACGAAGAACGAAGGCGACGAGACTCCCGGGGTAAGAGGGACGGCTCCCACCGAGTCTGCTCCCGCGCAGACGTTACCCTGCAGGATGATCTTGTCCGCGATGATGGTACATGTCCCGGGGCCGATGGTGACGTGCGTGGTTCTGTCGCACCGCATCACGATCCCGTCGGGCCCCAAGATGATCGAGCGTCCATCTCCCTGGATGACCGCAACCTTTTCCTGCTGCGGGTCTAGCACGATCGTGTGGCACTTCGCCGGTACCCCATCCCCGTCGAAGTCGTACGGGACGTAAAGCGTGGTGATACTCTGCTTGGCTGCGTCGTCCGAGAAAGACAGGAACCCCCCGCCGTACCCGACGAAAGCCATCGTCCCCTCTGCAGGGGCAGGGAACGCACGGTTGAGGCGCAAATCCCGGTACGCCACCGGGCGAATGGAGTCGCCCATGCGGGCCCCCACCGACTCGAGTCCTACGTCGTACTGGGTCGACCCGTCGAGCCCGGTGACGGTTGAAGGTGGCCGAGGGCGGCAGATGATCCCGGGAGCCCCGAAGCTCTCGGCATCCTGCGTGCCCTCGCCCTCGACAGTGCCAGCTCCGGCGTAGCGCACTGCGCCGAATGGCCCTGAGACGGAGGATCCCCCAACCTGAAACGTCGTCATCCCGTAGCCAACGAACGCTGATGGATCTGGTCTCATGGAGTCCACACTCCTTTCGCCGCCATCGTCAGGCGCGTCGTATGACCCTCGGTAGCGTCACCTCGAAGTACTACCCTCCAGCAGTAGTACGGGGCCGACACGGGGTCCGCTACGTCGATTCGAAGGGTCGAAACGGTGTCGATCGCCCAAGGTATTCGCTGACTGTTGAGTGTGTAGCACCACTGCCCGACTAATATCTCCCAGCTCTCACGCTGCAGGGAACGCTGAGCCATCTCGCGACGAGCTCGCGCCTCTGCGAGTGCTGAGCTCGCGATAGCCTCATCGATGGCCATCGAAGGGCGTCTGATGGGGACAGCGGACAGGACCGGGTCGGTTATGGTGTACTTGACCGCCGACTTCCTGTAGTCGCGCCCTCCGCCCTGACCGTAGACGGAAAACGAACTCGGCACCGACTCGTAGTCCTCGGATCTCCGGGCGTCCATGATGTTGTTGCCGCGCGGATTCGAGCGCAGAAGCCGAAGAGCGTAGATCGGTGGCTGGCTGTCGTTGGGCTTCCCGACTACGATCTTGCCGTTTGGTCCGTCCCAGTGGAGCAGACCGAAGCGTCGCAGGTGTCTGTCGACGAACGCGTAGACGGTCTCGGGTGGGCGAACCATCGCGTCTTGCTCGGTGATTTTCTCGAGCGCAACCTTGGTACCTGTGGCCTTTCCGGCTCCCGTGACGATGTTCCTCGCCGTGTCGGGAGAAAATTCGAAGTCGTCTTCGGTTAGCCCGAGGGTGGCATAAGCTCGGAGAACCACGTCCTTCAGTGTCGCACCGCGGATTGTGGTGGGGTCGCACGACGCGAACGCGGCGTCAGCGAGTACGGTCCGCACAGTGAGCTGCACAGTCGCCCCGCCCTGCACCGACACGGGCAAAGCACGTGTCAACATGCGCCCAACCATGATCGATCGACCATTGATGGTCATCCGGAAGCGGCGCCCGATGGCGATAGCCGACTTGAGCGCCTGCCAAGTGCCGTTGTCACCGATCTCAATCCGAGCCTCCGAGGGAGCGGTGATATCAGTAGTGATCTCGTAGGTCGTGGATCTATCAATCAGGATCGAGTCACCCTTCCCATCGAGACTCTCCAGAGTTACGACTTCACGATCGACCATCAATTCCTCGCCGTCTTGATCTGAGTCCCAGCGGGGATGTAGTTCGGATCCTCGATCTGTGGGTTGAGCGTCAGCATCTCATAGGGGTCCATCCCAACAGCGATAGCGTACTCCCAAATCGAGGTGGCGCGTTCGATGGTCTTGGTTACGACCCCTTGCACTGTCCCTGTTCTAGCCTCGGCCTCGGCGCTATCAGCCTGCCCACGGATGAGAATGAGCAGGCGCACGGCGGGAGCCGAAGCCGGATCAACGAACGCGTTGCGACCCGCCTCCGACTTGGAGTGAGCAGAGAGAAGTCGGTCGCAACACGAGCTGACACGCTGAGCCTTAGACGCGACGTCCTGACGGTACTCGCTGGGGGCCAGCATGATGGCTTCGAGCTGGGCAGTAAGACGAGTCAAGTCCTCCCATGATCCGTCCCACGCGCCCACGCGCTCGGCCTCGAACTGCGCTTGTATAGCGAGCTGTCGCACGGTCGACGCGGGTATCGACTGCGCCTTCTGCTGGTCGAGCAGGTTCTCGTTGTCGGTCTTGAATGTGATCTCCAAGACCTCAGCGTCTATCATGTCGGCGTTAGCCACCCGCCGCCACGTGAGCGCTTTGCAACGGATATTACGTTTCCACGGCAGATGGAGGGTCCCCGTCTTGCACGTCTCGAACAGCTCGATCAGTTTTTCGAGACGCGTCGGGTAGAGCGGCGGTTCGTCTCCGATCCCGTCCTCGCCTTGGAGCACCAGGGCGAAGGGCGCAGAAAGATTCCAAGTGATCGCATTTAGTCCAGTATTATCAATCTCCTCACCGTGCACCCATGGGATGGGTCGGCACACGGCACGCAGCCCAGTGTCCCCACTCGTCTGCTGCCACACCGGGAAGACCACCGGGTCGTATCCCTCTACCTCGAAAGACGCCGGCTTGGAGTTCTGCCAAATCTTGGACGCGGCCATCTAGTAGCCTTCCTTCGTTGGGGCACGAGGGGGAAGGCCGTTGGATCCGCCAGCGCCTACGCCGCCCATTGCTCTTGACACCTTGTCAGCTGCCTGCGTCATGCGCTGGAAGGACTCGATGGTCGCCCTGGTAGCTTGCTCCACTGAGGTGGTATTGAGTGACCTCTCAAGGGCAGCTACGGTCGTCTCCAGTTCTAGCTTCTGTCTTCCAGAACGCTCTAATATTGATGTGCCACCTGTGACAGCCTCCAGCGTACCAAATACCTTCTCACTGGCACTGGGCCCTTCAGCTTTGACGCGCTCAAGCTCTTGCTTTGCCCTGGATAGGTACGCCGCACGCTGTTCCTTGGTCCCACTAGCAGCCACCGCAGATCCAATAGCTGCGACGCTTTCGGCTCTCGCATTTTTGGCTTCATCCGATGCGGACATCGCATCAATGATTGCTTTGCCAACCATGAACGCAGCAGCGGCTCCGCCGGCTATACCGAACGCCTTCCCTGCTACCGTCCACGCCCCATCCTTGGCTACCTGGGTCGCGAACATCGTGGCGATAGATGACCCGGCCGCTTTCAGCCCCGCCGCACCTAGCTCTCCGGTGAATTTGATCACCCCCGCCGCCCCCGCCCTCGCCCCCATATACATTCCAGCAGCCTTCAACGGATTCTCGATCGTGTACCGAACCATGTCGCTCATGCCGCTGGCAACGCGAGGGGTGATCTTGGCTAGCTGCGTCAGGGAATCCAGCATCCGCTTGTCGGTGAAGGCGAGCGCCATCTCGCTCGTTGCCTTGCGCAGAATCACTGTCGGATCTTCGATCATGCGCTTAGCCGAGCCTGCTGCGGCCTTGGAAAAGTCCGCGGTTGACTCAGTGAGCCGCGCCATCGCCGCATCATAGGCGGACATGCCTGCCGCGGTAGCTTCCGTGGTGTTCTTGCCCTGTGCCTTGGCTAGCTTGAACGCTTGCTCGAAAGGAGCAACAAGCGTGTCATAGACGACTCTAGAATCAGCCGTAAACACAAGCTCCGCGGTCTTGCGCCCCTTCTCGCTTCCTATCAGCTTTCTGAGCTTCTCGAAGGCGGACGTGTCGACATCGAATTTCATTCCCGACTGCTTCGATATGGCCCTCATCTGTGTTGTCCCGTCCTTGAGCGTCTGGAACAACATGCGTAACCCAGGAGCCGCCTTCTCACCGATCCGACTGTCGAGGGTGAGCATCACGCCAAGTAGCGCACTGAGCCCCTCCTTCCCCTTCATTCCAGCTTCCGCTGCTTCGCCAGCCATGATAGCGAAGCGGTTGTTCATCCCGTCTAGGGATGCCCCTCCTACACCCACCTTCTCAATGATTCGCGCTACCGCCTCCTCTGTGTCCTGCGCCGCCACACCGAATTTCCTCGCGGCCAATTGCATTGGGGTTGCCAGTGCAATAGCGCTCTCGCCCGAGTCCGTAGCGGCAATACCGATCGCTCTAACCGCTTCCTCGGTATACTTCAGATCGCCGGTCGCCGTGTAGAGTTCACGGAATACCACGACCATATCCTCCGCCTTCTGCCCTGACGCCTTTACTGAGTCCTCGATCGTCAGCTGTACATCCTGCCAATCCTTGCCGGAGTCACCAAGTCGATTGATCTGATTGGCTAGATTCCTGTACTCATGCTGAAGGTTCAGGGCTCCTGATATGGACTGCTGAAGTGATAACCCACCCGCGATTGCCCCTACCATCTTCGCTAGACCCCTGGCCTCGTTCGCGGTAGCGCTAAGCGAACTCTTCATTGCGCCAAGCGCAGCAACGGATGGGCCCCTAAGAGCATTGCCCATCGCCGCGCCAGCTTGTTGCACGGAACGCGTTACTTGCTGTAGTCCACCCAAGAATGACGCACTGTTGAGCTGGAGTCTTACAGAAGCGGCGCGTTCCGACATGGTGAGCCCTTCAGGATTCCGTAGAGTTCTGGTCCGGTGAGCAATCCGGAGTCGAGCTCCCTAGCGAGCGCAGCCAGGCAACACCCATCGGGGAGTTCATTGCTTGCGACGCCATAAAAACCACGAAGCTGGGTTGCTCGTGCCCAGCGATATCGGTCAAAGGGGCGAGGTGGCCCGCCTTGGCCACGCGCTGCACCATTGTCCACACATCATCAGGGGTCTCGAGGTTCACCCTCGGATCTAACCTGACCCTGAGCTCCTCGATTCTCCCCAAGATGTCCTGTAGCGAAGCCTCGTCGTATTGCTCGACCAGCTCCTGGGCGGTGGCGTATTGCGGGTAAGGCGCCTCCTTGGCGCGAATGGCGTGGGCGAGAACGTGAACCTGTTCGAATTCAGCGAATACGTCCCTATCCCTATCCTCGCTCAGCCCTAGCGCCGTGCAGAATGCTCGGTTCTCGACGCGCGCCCTGGCTATCCCGAGCATGCGTTCGATTCGAACACGCACCTCTATTAGGCCGAACTTCCCGCTGGGCATCTTTTTGCGCAGGAAGTCTTTGAATAGCAAATGGCCGTCCTTATGGTTGACGACCTCCAGCTCTTCCCATGTGCGGTTTCCCAACTCTGGGATACGATCCACCGTGTCTGCCATGTCTCCCTCGTAAGGGCGGCAGGACGGCACGAGGGAGTGGAATGCCGAGCTACCGCCGAGTCCTGACCCTATCCGACTCCCTCGTGTCCACGATTATCCAGACAGCGAGTATCCGCCGGTAACGGTCACAGTGAACTCGACGGTTCCATCCGTTGAGTCCTTCCAAGACAGTCCCGTGTACCCTCCATTGATCGTAAGAACCTTGCCGCCCGGAAACTTGAATCGAGCCTCGACGCTCTCTTCGCGCGAGTGCTTTCCCAGGTAGTCACGTTCGAAGCCTTCGCTCGAGATGACTGAGGTGAAGGTGAACTTCGCGGACTTTGGACCGTACACCACTCCCGACGCCATGCCGCCGTTTCGGTGGGTGCTGACGGTCTTGCAGCCGTCATCAATGGATCCATCTCCGTTGGTGTAGTCCTGGAGCTCCCCGCCTTCGATGGCAACTTTGCCCTTGGGATACTTGAGCTGTTCGATTGCCATATTACCCTGTCTTCTGGGCGCATAGCCCCATCTTTGCGAGGTTCTTGTAGGGCTTCACGGGGACGAATACGTTCACCTGTGTCTCGTCGACGTCATCGACGGAGACCACTAGGTTCCCGGCTTCGATCTCTGTGAGAAGCGCGGTCTTGTTGATGAGCCCCTTGGGGACAGCGAACTGCATCAGTCTAGCCACGACAGTGGCTTTGATATCGCGCTCTTCTACCACCCCCTCTGGTAGCTGGTCTGCCGGATCGTCGCTGTCACGCGCGACCCGCACGCCCTTGTACGTCGCCTGCAAGTGCAGACGCAGGTCTTTGAACGTGACGTACATGGCATCGATCTCGTTGCAGTCCGTGGGCAGAATCGAGGCGCCCGTCGGGGTCTGCACGTAGGTCGTGATGGCGCGGCATACCGCCAGATCGTTGTTCGAGTCGTAATAGGCTAGCGACACACCATCGAGTAGCGCAGCGTCACTCTGCGCCGTGGTCGGGTTGTCGCCCACTGGGTCTGCGGATCCAGTGATCTTGAAGAGCGAGCCGATCCTGTTCTTCGAGTAGACGGCCGCAACACCAGCCATCCTTGAGCCCATCTCGTCGCCCATGACCTGGCAGGGGAGAGAGAGAGCGTTCTGGACGTTCATCATCTCGAGCCACTGTTCGTTCATCGCTGCCGCTGCCGAGGAGAGCGCTGTTCGTAGCCCGGTGTGGCCAACGATTCCCTGTTGTAGTTTCGCGCCGTTACCCTCGTTTAGCGACGCGATATGCGTCTTGAGCTTCGCGAAGTTCCCTGTCGTAGAGGCTGCGTCCGCATTGGATAGGCAGAGCCCAATGAAGTCGTAGGTCTTGCCCTCAGCAGCTGCCAGGGCAAGGGTGAAGTCCGGTTCCGTGGTTCCCGCCGCAAGGTGCGCCGCGGAGACCGTCATGGTCCCGCCGGTCACACCCTCTAGCGTGCATGAAATCGATACGTCGTTACCGGCTGGACCCTTCTGATTCGCCGTCACGGTAACGACGCCCTCTGTTACGGCTTCGGTGCAGGTAGCAAAGAAGAGCGAGGAATACTGGCCCAGATAGGTAACAGCCTTCGCGCGCATGACGTTGAGCGTGTCGCCCACGTTCCACGGCACATCTACCGCCACGCCCTGGATCTTGAAGTGGCAGGTCCCCGAAGTTGTGGCCGCTCCTCCGAACGTGAAGGACCCAGTCGCAGCGTCTCCACCGCTAGGGGCAACCCCGATGTATTCGATCGTTGCCTGCGGATACTGAGCGATCAACGCAGCGTAAGCGAGCGAGGGAAGACTGGCCACGCCGGCGGCGACATCCATATCAGCTTGCCCATTGGGTAGCTCTCGGATCTCGTCCGCGGTGTCGATATTTCCGTCGACATTGGGTGGGCCAACAATGAGTCCCTTCAAAATCTGCGATCCCGGGGCGATCGCGGTGGGCTTCAGGTTCACGACTAACCCAAACCCTGGGGTTGGGCTAGTCGGCGACAATGCCTTGGGGATCGCGGTCATTCGGTCACCTCCAGTGGAGCTGAGACCTGCTCCACCCACTCATGGTGAGAGACACTAACGAGTTCCTTGTTGCGGAGATGCCCTCGCATCTCCTTTGCGTACTTACGCATGTACTCGGCAGTGAGAGGAACGATCCGCTCGGTGTCCCAAACGATCGATCCAACCGTGCCGGTGCGATGTTTGGGAGCCACACGGGTCGCCCCGATCAGCTCCTGAGTCCCATAGCGAGGGACGGCGAATCCCTCGACAGAGCGTACGTACGCGACGAACTCGACGGCCATGACTCTGAGGCTACGGGTCACCACCATCCGAGACGGCCCCACCCAGGATTACCTACCCCTGGTCCATCTCGTCGGTCACATCTACGTCTGTCTCGCTATCGCCCAGGCTATTCTCGCGGGCGCCCTGTGTGCGCGTCTTGATCCATGGGTTGAAGGTGCGCCTCTCCAGCCGCTTCAACACGAACTCACTAGTGACCCGAATGGTGTCCAGGTAGCTGGTAGCCGTGGTCCCAGTGGCCCTCGCGCTGAGAAGTGTGAGGTTGCACTCGAGGTCACGCCACGCGACACGGTCTGTCAGGAGCAGGATCAGGTCGTCTCGAATCCGGTCGAGCTCCTTGCGTCGTTCGTTCGCCCCATCGAGCCTGCTGCCCACTAGGGTGATCTCAAACTCGTGGACGAAGAAACGTTTCCCTCTGCCCGCCCTGGCGGTGGAGACACCCATTGTGGGCGAGGTGGTCCCGTCTCCCGGAGAAGTCTGGATCCAGCAGATCACAGCCGCGGGGAAATCGTAAGTCTGCGCCCGGAAGAAGTCCGCGGCCGACGCTCGCTCCCCGAGATCCTTGTAGAGCTTCACCTGTCGCAAAATGTCCAGTTTCCCGTCGCCCCTGACGTTAGTACCTCCTACGATACCCGCTCCCGTCACGGTCGCGTGAGTGGAAACTCCGGATATCCAAGGGTCAAACTTGATCCGAGTCCCAGCTGGGATTCTGCACCGTTGCCCCCCCTGGAGCGTGGTGAAAATAACTTCTGCGCCATCAGTGGTAACAGGCCACGACCGATCGAGGGTTGCCGAGTTCGGCTCCACCTTGCATGTCAGTTCGTCCGATGCCGAACCATCCATGATAGGCACAGCGAAGCTCCCGGCAGGGAGAGAGACGGTTCCAGCCGTCGACTTGACCAGCGCTTGCCCGGTCGCGTAGGCCCCCTGTAAGTCCTGCAGGATCGCCTCGAGCGCGTGAAATACGTGGGTCGTGCTCATCGTGTCACATCCTCCAGAATCAGATCGGCGACGTCACGAAGGACCCCCTCTTCGAAGGGGCCCAAATCGAAAGGGTTACGCTGCGGCATGTTTGCGGTTCCTGTCGCGTGAAAGTCCGCGTAGGAGGCGCCAGCGAACGCCTCTACCCAGAAGCCTGATCCAGTGGTTCCGGATCCGATGTCGGTAGACCCAACCATTACCTCCGTGTCTTGCAGGATCTTGTAGGAATCTCCGCGACGAGCCTTCTTCGTCGAATCCGCTAGGTCTTGCCACCCAGGTCCCTCTGCTTCGTATACATCATCGACGGCCGAAACGAGATCCTGGGCAATGATCGGGAGCAGGTGTCCTACACCTTTGCCCTTAGCCACAAGATCCCGAAGCGGAACCTCGATGTCACGGGTATCGAGCAGGATCCCGTCCATCAGAACCCCCGCTTCGGTACGCCTCCAGACGGGGCGAAAATCAAGTTCTGTGTGCCGGTCCTGGCGGCTCTCGTGTGGGGATTGACCCCCCCCCCTTGTGTCTCACCTACCGAGCGCTGCTGCGCCTCGGAGAGCTCCTTGAGACGCTTCAGAGCAGACGTCGCAGCCTTCTCGTAGGCTGTAACCTCTGTTCCGGAGCGCCATTCTGGGCGCCCCTTCTCCCCCTCGTGCATGATGATGTCGCACAGATCGGAGCGGATCGCGTCATCCGTTCGAACCAAATTCTCGATCTGCTCCTCAGTCCACGCCTTCAGCAAGTAGGCGTCTGCCTTGCGGCAACCAACGCGACAGCACGTTTGGAGTCGCACACTTGTCGCGTTGGTGCCTGGCTCGCGGAACAGTTCCGCCACCGGCTTCACCCCATACATCTCCTCTAGATCGTTCTGGAAAATGTAGGTTTTTGACATGGGGATTATTAGTACGCTCGGCCCGAACTCTTCGCAGATACGATTTCATCCTTCGATACCGGATGTATCTTGGCGGACGTCCCGATCTTCTTCTGGGTTTCTTCCAGGAACGAGGATTCAACCAGCACGTCCCCCGCTACCGCGTCGATGCGAGTCATGGTGATTGCGTTGGTAACCACGCTAGAAACCCGCAACTGCACGGCGCGCTCTGGGTCGAGTCCGACGACGATAGGACGATTGGTGGTCTTCGTTCGGAAAACTTCCAGTTCCTTCTGTAGGCCCTCCACTTTCTTCTCTAGTCCGCTGATTGTCGCCTGAGACTTGGCGAGTTCAGCCTGTAGCGCGCCTACCTCTTGGGCCTTGGTCTCTGCCTTTGACGTGGCTTGATTCGCGGCTTCTAGCCGCAGCTGCAATTCGGCGATCTGGTCGTCTTTTGGATCTGGCTTTGCCATGAACAAAACTCCCTCGGTCTTACGCAAAGGCCCCGACCGCACCATGCGACTCGGGGCCCTGCGTTCCTGTATCAAGCGCCTTAGTTAGGTCCCGGTAAGTACGCCCTTGATTAGGCCACCGATACGCGAGGTGATCGAACCGTCCGCGCTCGTTCCAGGGGTGACGTCAGCGTCGGCGTATCCAGCCTCGAGCATTGTGCCGCCGTTGAGCCCGCGCCCAGCTGGCTGATATTCGTTGACGGTGTATCCGGTTCCAGAGCGACCGCGGTAGCGGAAGGAGAGGAACGAGGCCAAGGTGTCACCACCTGACAGCACGACAGGCTGATTCACTAGGATCACGTCGTCCGCAAGGATCGGCGACATCGTGGAGGACACGTACTTCTTCGAGTCGACCACGTAGAACGGAGGAAGACTCGGGAGTCGGAACATCTGCACTCCTGGGGTGCTTGAGTCAACGACCAGACCATTCTTCATGGTAGCCGTTCCAAGCACGAAGTCAGCAGCCGCCTTGACCTTGGTGTCGGACAGGAAGTATCCAGCTACCTCCAGATTCATAAAGATCCCGGTGACATGCGACCACGAGTACTTCAGGCGGGCACGGATATCCGCAAGCGGATCCTTGCTCGTCCCCGTATTCCACCGGTAGTTAGTGGTGATGGTGGTGTAGTTATTGGGATTCCACGTTCCAACCGACGTAGCCGTATCGAAGCGTCTGATCTCACGATTGAGATCCAGCTTGTCCCGAATCATCTTGGCGTGAGCTGCGCGCACGTTGTACCCGCCAACCGCGTCGTTTTCCGCGGCGAACGAGATAAACGCAGCCAGCGCGTGCTCCTCGGTTTTGAACTCGATGACGTCGCTGATATGCTCGATCTGGTTGATCGCGCCGCTTCGTCCAACGCGATCATCCGCCGGGGCGAAGGTGTTCAGGTGCGAAAAATCCCTACGCTTGGAACTTTCCTTGTCAATCGGGACGATGGGAGACAGGAGATCCTGACCCATCCCGTTCTGTGTGTACCCTCCAAGATACGTCTCTAGTTCCGTCGACTGTGACGTGTCGGACGGAGCCACCGCGAGCATCACCTTGGTGCCTGCTCGCGCGTTACCCATGTCGGATAGGAGCGTGAACTCCTTCTCGATAACGCCAGGTCGAACGTCTCCCTGGACCGCTACGATCTTACCATTTTCGAAAGTGTAGGCCATTATGGTTCCTTACGGGACGACGGTCACCGGGTTGGCGGTCATATAGAATAGGCGGATGATGGTGGAGCCTGCAGTGCACAGAGTGTCTGTTCCGTCTCCCAGGTTTCCGGTGCTGATGGCGACGTTTGCTAGGATCTCGGTATCAGCCGTGAGAGCCTTCGAAATGGCAGCCTGCAGTGGAGTGTCTGCGGTTCCTCCGTATCCGACGTTGAGGCTAGCGGCACAGAACTCGGCTGCCCCGGTGTAGCCAATGTCGAGAGCGAACGTAGCGGTCGCCTTGACGATCAGATCATCGGGAACGACCTGGTATCCAACGAGCCACGTGTCAGCAGGGAGAGTCCCTAGCGAGAAGTCCTGGTTCGTCTCTGCGTCTACGAGGTCCGTGTAGTCGAGGGTCATCTCGAGCATCTGGACCCCGCCCGGAGTGGCTGCCTTGCCTCCCAGGTTGATCTCCATCGCGAACTGCTCTCCAGCCGCGGACGTGGCGGTCTGAGCGCGTCCCCACACGGCCTGCGCGGCGCCAGTAGTCGCAATACCGCGTCCGGACGAGTCGGTGGTGATGTCGTCACCGATGGCGACGGCGGCTCCACATATGACCATGGCCTGGCCAGAGATCATACGATCGCGGGTGATGGCACCAACAGTGGTGCCCTCCATCACCTCGGCCGCAACGCCTGCCGGCTTGTCCGAGGTGGAAGTGGCAAGCACTATGGATTGGTAGCTGGCACCAGCCTTGAGCAGGTGGCCGCGAGCGATATCGCTCGCTCCGCTGTTTCGCCCCGGGCGGTAGCAGTTCGGCTGGTCAATGACGGGGACGGTTGCTTCAGTCATGGTGTTGGTCCTGTTGGTTCAGGGGAGTTGCCTGCGTCAGATCCCCTTAGGGACCTTCCCGGTGGTGATGAGTGCGTTGGAGAACTGCCCGGAAATTCGGCACTGAGTGGCGAAGTCGAGGGTCTGGTGTGAAGGGCGTATCGAGCACAGATAGGCGTTGGTTTTCTCGATCAGGTTGCGGCCAGGCTGCCCATTGATGGCGTCGACAACCTTCGCTGCTTCTGGATCTCCAGAACCTTGCTGCCCCGCAGTCTGCGTGATCGGCTGCGTTGCGTATCCAGTTACCGGTCCACCCAGTTGCGTTCCGTTGGGACCAGCAACGATCGTGCGAGTCAGAAGAGCGCGATGCTCCTCGGGTAGTGGGTAGTCGGTGCGGAACTTGGCGAGCTTCGCCTCGTCGACCTTGACCGACGTAACCAGCGGGGATCCTTCTGGCTTCACCTCGACGATGCAGTTCGAGCGAGCCTGCAGGATGGCGGGGTAGAGCCGGTCCTTGAGCGTTGGGTTGCCAGCTGCAGCAGCCATAGAAGCGGCTACCGCGCCGGCTTCTGCCTCGGCGTCTGCGGTGGCTCCGCTACGGAGGGCCTTACACGCTTCCGACAGAGCCGCTACGGCGGGCTTCATCGCCTCGGCGTCCGCGATTGCCTTGGTGGCCGCGGCGAGCGTGCCCTCCAGATCGTCGGCCCCAAACATCTGCTTGAGCTTGTCGAGACCCTCCAGCGCTACCTCCGTTTTGGCGGACTCATCCGCCTTGGCCTTGGCAGCTTGGGCCGCCTGAATGATGGCGGTATCTTCGTTGGCGCATCCGAAGATGGCCGTGATTGCGGTGAGTGCGGCGAGAGTAGCTGCCATGGGGAAAACCTCTGGTGTGTTGACCGGGGCGGTTGCCCCTTCAGTTGGGAGCGAATTGAGTGCCGCCTGAGCCCCACCCAGGATCTCCTCGGGTGTGGAGAGCAGCGGGAGCTTCAGAAGCCTGCGGATTCGATCGAGGATGTAAGACTCCTCGACGTACTCGGGGACGGTGCCGTTAGCGATGGCGGCGAAGAGTCGATCGAGGTTCTCGACGACTACAGGGATCGGAGCGTCCTCGGGCAACTCGAGCGCCGATCGCACCCCCACGAGCACTTCGAGCGGAGACTCGGCTGGACCGTACTGCTCGAGCGTCGCGGCAAGCGGCGCCATGCCCTGGATGAAAGGCTGGTTAGTAAAAGCGATCGACGTCATCGTCGGGCCCTGGTCGAGCCCACTCACGGGATCGATGTAGCTGGGCAGGACACAGACCGAGCACCCCTGGTACTCACCGGCTAGGATCTGCTCACGAGCACGCGGGAGCCACTCGGTTAGAGCCCATAGCTCGTCACCCTCTGCTCCCTTCACTGCCTTGAGATCGTAGGTCCACGACGCAGCCGGGAGTCCGCCTTCCGGGACGTCTCCGTTCATCGCCCGGATCTCGTTCGCGTGCTCGTAGTCCCAGGGGATTACGCGCGCTGTGCCTACACCATCAGCACCAGCGACGAAGTTTGGGTGCTTGTGGAGGTTGTCGACGATCGTCTGGAAGACGGCCGCGTCCCACTCGATCTTCGCAAACTTCGGGTGGCCCAGATAAGTGCCGGACTTGCAGCACTGGATCCACTTCAGTTCGGCAGCAGGAGAAGCCGGATCAATGGCTAGGCGGATTCCCTGACCTATCGCTCCAACTGCCCTTCGACGCGGCTTGCCTGCCATGCGTCGAAGGTAGGGGGCTGACTATTACAACCCAGCCCCACCCAGGAGCGCAGCTACCTAAGGTATCTTCGTAGGTGCGACCAGATCCCCATGTAGACACTCTCACGATCGGCGCCCTGCGTCTCCTCGACGCGCGATTTGAAGTTGTCGTAGTCCATAGTCGTCAGCTCCTCAGAGATGACGCGCGCTACGTCCACCGCGGGAGCCTCCAGTCGATACCGGTAGTCGGCACGGACATTTTCTGTCACTTCACCTTCGAGCCCTACGCGCACGGAAAAGGCTTCAAGATCAGACCTTACCCTGGCTCTCACGAGCAAAACCCCAGGCTTCGTCCTGTGGGCGACAACCGAGAAAAACCCGAACGTGGTGAAGATCCACATATCTGCTACGCTCTTAGCATCATGACGGAAGACGCGCCAATCCCGGTAAGCGGGAGTCTCACTCGCAGACTACCGGACGGTACCAGCCAGACCATCGAGATGACCATAGACGAGGTGAAGGCGGCCCCGGACCGTTACATGCACCACGAGCTCGAGGGTCTCATCGTTACCTACAGCGACGGGAGCAGGCGGAGGCCGTATCGGTTCGTGGAGACGCAGATTCGGATTAGAGAAGTCGTGGATCCTGATACTGGAAAAACAACCCTTCATTTTTAGTTACGGAAGCTCTTCGACCCACACGATTGCTCCTCGCTCGTAGTCCGCGTCGCGCTCCACCTTGGTGACCCGGAACCTAACACCGTCACCAAACATTACCTCGCTCTCATCCTTGATCGACGACACTCCTTCGATCCCGAGCCCCTTCGTGCGCTTCGCTGGCTTGATTCTGTAGAAAATAGAGTAGTTGTTTCGATCTGACGCGTTGATCGGGGTGTAGAAGTACTTGGCGCAGGTGGGGTGCCACGAGGTACTCGTGGGCTCGTCCCACACAATATCGGATGCGTTGATCATCCTATCGAAGGTGTCCTTCGTCAGATCCCTGATACCTCGATACATCTCACCAACTTGAGACTCGACCGCTTCCGTAGATGGAGACGCTGCTGCTTTGCGCAGCGCCGCAACGATCCGCTCCCCAGCTCTTCGGTTGGTGTCGTAGTCAGAGTACCTGTTCACGCTCCGATCCCACTCCTCGCGCGTCATCTTCATCGCCGCCCGAATCGACGTGGACCCCTCCGTAAAGGTCGTTATCGCGTCCTGCTCTTCCAGTGTAGCCACCTGCGCAACCCTCGATCGGCTTCTCTCGTGTAGCTGGTCAAAATAGGCCTGGCGTGCCTCCTTCGTGTCTGGTCTCGCTACACCTCCAGGATACCCTTGCGGGGGCTCTTCGGGTAGCTTCGCTGGCTCTAGAATCTCGATGGTGCGAGGCTTCGCCTTGGTTGTGCTCTTGGCTTTAGCTAGCTTCTTGGCCTGTTCCTCTGCCTCCTTGAGCTTCTCTCCGATGAGCCGAGTTCTGGACTCGATCATCTTGGCGATCTGCGCAGCGTCGTCTGCCGGCAGGCTCGGAGCGCGCTTCGCTACATACTTCTCCCATCCTCCTGCGTCGCTCGCGATCTTCTTCAGATCACGCAGCTTCGACTTGAGCACCGGGGCCAAGTCGACTGGACCACTCACGCCTGCGATCTGCGCGAGCTTCGCGTAGCTAGGGTTGATGTTCGGGTCGAAGAACCCGTCCCATTCTGAAAGCCCTTCGAGCGCGGAGATCGGTTTGCGCCCAGCCTGCGCCCTTGACAGGAACGTCCCACCGTTGTCGATCCGTATGACCTGACCACTCTTCGTTAGTACGAGGTTGTCGAGGTCCATTCCAACCGCGTCCCAGTTCGCTGTTACTAAGTCGCCCACGAGCCCGTCCATGGCCTTGCGTGCTATGGCTGGGGTGAGTTCCACCTGCCCAAGCGGAGACGCTCCCTCGATGAATTCTGAGGCGTAGGCGAGCTTTCCCTGATGCTCGAAGAGCTGGCTCCTCACCTTGCCCATTCCAAGGTCTGCGTAGAGGCGATTAGCTAGGTGCTCTCCCGCGGATTGAGCTGGATCCGAGTAGAGCTTTACGTATCGCTTCTTACCGTCGCTCCCAAGATATACCCCTCCAGGATTCGACCCTCCGGGCCCCTCGAGCTGCTCCGCCATAATGTCCGGTGCGGTGCGAGCCGGGGAAGGTTTGATGGTTGGTCTAGGAGCTGGGATTGTTGGAGCCGGCTGTGGCGAAGGCACTGGGCGAGTCGGCGGAGGAAGCTTAGGCTTCGTTCGCTCGATCTTATGTGCCTCCTTCGGGGCAGTTGGAGCGCGCGCGCCCTGCATGTCAACTTGGAGATCCGGAATCATCGAAGCGTCAATGCCAGAATCGAATCCAGGATCTGGTAGCCCCGAAGGGACCAATGTTGGCCCACCGTGCGCATCAACCCACCGCTTCGAGCGGGCAATCACTCTGCATCGGCAGTTATACCCAAACGGCGGATAAGCTAGCCTCCAGAATGGGTGATCCGCCGACAGAATCGTGTTCTGAGCGCGCCGGTGCGTCTCCCTCTGCCTCGAGTCCCCCGTCCCTCGTATCTGCCAGTAGGGGCGCGATTTGAGCACCGCTGGCTGCGTCTTCTCGACGAGCCCTCCAGTCGAGTACGCCCCCGCCATGTTGGTCCGGTAGATCGTCTCGACGTGCGACGGGTTGGAGGGAGTCCACCCAGCCTTCTCGATGCGCGCCCGCATTGTCTTGCGGAACTCACGCAGATTTGGCCCTTTGTATACCCACTTCCCTGTAGCTTCATCGTAGAACGTCTTCTCGGCGCTCTCCGCTACCTGTCGCGACAGCTCCTCATGGACCGTCCCCAGTAGCTCCTCGGAGGCGAGCCCTGCCACCGTGAAGGCCTTACGCTTCGCTGCTCCTACTAGTTTATCGAACTTGTCGCGAGGCAGGATCGTGCGATTACGGAACTGCTCGATCGTCTCCTCGAACGGAACGATCTCTACCCGAGCACTCCGCAGCATGATCGGATTAGCCAGTAGGCCGCGGTAGCTCTGCAGCTGAATGTCCGCGTCCTCGTCCCTCTCCCGATCCACTAGGGAGTCAGTCGCCCCGAGCATTACCCCGAGCAGCAGGCTTCTTTCCGCGATATCAGCGAATGCATCGTGGTCAATCTCGAGCGCAGCCGCGTCTATGGCGACCCGGATCTCTTCACTGGTCGAAAGCCCTTCGCAGGCTGCTCCCAGCTTCTCGAGCCACCTGTCGAGCTCTTCCGCTCCCGCCTTGACGCCATCCGCAATCAGCTCATCTAAGCTACCGTGGCCTGTAACATCCTCGCGCGCAGCACAGCAGACGTGATCTCCGTAGTGCTCGTGAGCTAGGAGAGCTTGGAGAAATAGTCGCTGCTCATACGAGACAGCCGCAATGAACGCGCCTGGGCTAAAGGGTCACTGGGATCGATCCCTAGACCTCCGTCACCCGGTAGTGCAGGGGCGGGGGAAGGCGCGGTCTTGGTGATAACCTCATCCCCATCGGTAGGCTTCGTGAACCCGCTACGGGTGTAGAGTTCGTCTACTTTGCACGGAATTCCAAGATCGAGGAACCCCTTGCAGCGCCCAATCTCTTCGGTTTGATCCGGCGGCTGCTCGAAGGGTAGCTCGATACGAGGTGCGTTGACGGCCTGCTCTTCCCCGTAGTTGAGCACAACAAAGTCTCTAGCGATGTCGTAGGTGAGGGCCTCCGAGATCCCCCAGCTGTCAGCGTCCTTTACCAAATCCTCGGCATCCTGATGGGACTCGTCCGCGTTCTGTCCGAGGCTACCAGCCTTGGCGTCCGTGGTGCGAGTTCCACCCAGGACGAGCTTCGAGATTTGATCGTCGCAATCCTGGGAGGTGTAGCGATGTGGGTCGGTCGACTTGGGGTCAGCGTTCTCCAGACGGAGCTTCATCCCTGCCGGAAAAGCAGCGGAATTGTTGGCGCCCAGCTCGTCGGCGCGCTCCTGCGCGTCGTCTAATTCCTCTGGAGTAGTTTTCCCTGTTCCGTCGTTGTCGATAATGCGCCACGGCTTGCCGAACACTTCGAGCAGGATCATTCGTTCGCGCCAGCTGAACCGCTTGAAAAACGACCAGTAGAGAGCCCGTGGCCCGAAACCCTCGCGCTCAGTCACCTCGTCATAGAGCTGTGGTGCGTAGCAGATGAACTTGTGCGGGATCGCTGCGATATCCAGCCCTCGAGCTTCGAACCCAGCGCCGTCCCATAGGTCGTCTCGGATCCGGAACTCTCTCATTGGCCCGAGGGCAATTCGGCGCGGATGGATCCAGTTGAGACCGGCGAGACTGTACTGGTAGTCTCCCACTCTCCGCTCTACCCAGACCTTCTCGAGAGCCCCGCGCCCAAGGCAATGTGCCCAGTCGAGATTGATGATCCTTTGGCGGAGTCCTCGAATACCGAGTAGTTGGGCTCGAACCTCATCCGCGTATCGCTTGGCGAGAGCTGCGTCTACACCGTCTCCATCTGCGTCTATTACCTTGGGCGTGATGCTTGCGAGCGAGCGGAAGCGTTTACCTATAACGCTCGCTAAGTGCGGGTCAAAGTTGATTGTCTCCTTAGTCAGGTCGGTCAAGTCGCGCATGAAACCGAGTTCAGCTCGGCGGATACAGCTCTCGATCGTGTCGGGCCCGAGCGACGCCCCGAACGCGCGCCGGTTCACGTCAGCTTGGCTCACACGATTCGAACCAAAGACTTCTTCCGTGATCTCACGCGTGGAGATCCACTGCTGACCATCAGCAGTCTGTCGGATACGACGCAATGATCGGGAGCGTGGCACTTGGTGAGGGTGCCGGGGAGGTAGAGAGCGGACAGCCCCACCCAGGGTCTAGAAACCTCCCAGACCTCCGTTGGTATTGCGCTGCAGTTGGCGCGGTCCCGACACACGCCCGGAGGTGTCCCCGCTCCCGGATTCTAGCTCGTCCCAGAGCGCAGCTAGCGCATCCACCTGGTCGTCGTGAGCATCACCGATCCCCGTGAAGACCCCAACCTCCTGCAGAAATGGCTTCACCCACTCACCGTAGAATGGAGATCCATCGCTCGGAACCAGGATTCTTCCGAGGTTCCATGCCTTTCGTGCCTCGGTAGACCTCACGACCTTGTCGGCGGACGCGTGAATCGCGCGTAGCCCGCGAACCTCACGCTCGAAGAACTGGCACACCCCGAGCTCTCCACCTCCACCATGGTAGAACCGGACGCTCCCATCAGTCCGCAACTGCTCTGCCTTGATCACGTCAAGGAACAGGGTGGCGTCCATGCGTCTCCGGACGACCCCCAGAATGTAGAGGGCATCAGCGATCTTGCGACCCAGGATGAGCACGGACCAGTCGGCCGTGGAGCTCTTGGAGTAGGCGAGATCGGTTCCGTAGGCCTCACGGAAGCCGAGCCTGGTGTCGGGTAGCTCGTCGAAGCGGTGAGCTTGACCGAAGAGGGCATCACCAATCGCCCGCGGTCGCCCCTGGTACTGGGCGTCAAAGGCGATCTGGTCGCTCTGTTTCTGGAGCGCAATGAACTCAAGCGGTCGCTCTTTGGGCCAGAGCACCTCGCCGTATGCTCGCCCGCTTCCGTCCCCCTCATCCTCACAGACGGCTTGGATGTTCAAATACTCGACCCCCATCCTCTCCCTTAGGCGCGCCGTAAGGTCGTCCTCGTGCCAACGGGTGGCCATCTCGATCAGCCATGCCCCAGGGTGGAGCCGTCGAAGGGCCACCTGCACGAGCCAGTTCCAGCGTTTCTCGCGCTCGACCGGGGACCGCGCCTGCTCGAAGTCCTTGAACGGATCGTCTACCACCAGCATCCCGGACACCGGGTCACCAGTGAGGGACCCTCCCACTGAGGTCCATCGGATGCGGCTGCGCGTCTCGGGGATCCACCAGTCGGTGCGGGAACCGGTGATCGTGAGCCCTACAGCCTCAGCAATCCGACGGGTTTCCCTCTCTACCCGGTCGGTCACGTCCTGGGAATAGGAGGCGTAGGCGTGGGACAGGTCGTGGCATGTCTTGAGCGCCTTGATGATCGCGCACTCGGTGAGCTTGGTCTTCCCGTGCTGCGGGGGTGCCGCTAAGCACAACATTTGGAAGACCTTGGCGCTCTCCCGGTCCTGCTCGACCATGGCCGCATCGAGGACAGACCCGTATCGCGCGAGGTGTCGCGGGGCCTCCAGGGACGGGTCGAGGTACGGGGCTAGCTCTACTGTCGGGAGAGCCCAGTCGATGTCAGCTGACGGCCCTGAGTGCTCTCGACATTCCAGCTCCCCCCGGAGCTTCTGGACCTGGCCCACCAGTCTTTTGGTCGCCAGGATCTGTCCGAGTATTCGCGTTGCTGCTGACATTCAGTGCATCCTTGAGCTCCTTGAGCCCACCGCATTCCGTGACCGTTTCCAGGGTCTCCCTGTAGGAGGCGTCCGGAAGCTTCTCCAGCAGCTTACGCAGAGCCGCTTCGTACACCTGAGCCAATAGATCCTTCGTCCTCTCGAGTGCCGCGCTCTTCAGATCACGGACCAGGTCAGCCACGGCCGGCCACTTCCCTGATTCCACCTTCGCTTTCCAGCGCCTTACCGTGCGGTCTGCGACTCCATATCTCGCGCAGGCAAGCGGAACCGTCTCCTTGTCCGCAAAGATCAGGATCTCGGCCACCAGCGGACCAGCCAGAGCCTTCGGTGGACGCCCACGCTTCGGTTTGGTGGCCCTCATGGGTGCCCCACGCCTCTCACCAGTGCCACCCCTTCCCGGAAGTACCCCCCGCGTCTCCCTGCCCGCATCCGGTTGTCGCACCGCTTGCACCTGGACTGGAAGCCTGTTGCCTTTGAGGTTGCCCTTCGAAAATGTTCCTCGTCGAGCGGCAGCACCTCTCGGCACCGCCAGCACCGGCACTTACCGGGCTCCACGACGGACGTTGCCAGGTACCTCCCCAGAGTGTCTTTGGGCCTCCCCTCGTCCCTGGCATGGGCCATGAGTCGGAGGGCAATCTCGGTCTCATCCTTGGTGAGTGGCTCGCTCATTGGGTCGCAGATGGGGCAGCGTGGAGTGTGTAGGTGTCGCGCGTCTCGGTAGTATCCGTGCTGGCACCTGTCATGCAGCACCACGGAACCATCGTGATTCGCCTGGGTGGGGTTGACCGATAGATTCAGCATGCGAGGTTCTCCTCGCGCACACGCTGTTCTGAGAGCCCTTGGAGGATGCCAGTCCTACCAGGGGCTCGCTTCTGGAGTCTCTATCCTGTCCCGAACAGCTGACGCTGTCGACTCTCGAGTGAGAGGCAATGAGGCGAGAACCAGATCCGCTCCTGCTCTCGGTTGGTGTTGGTCTTTCCCGCATATCCTCTCCCTCCCGTCCACGTGTAGGTGGTCCAGTTGCCTGGCATCTCGTGCTCGCCCGCGTATCCGCAGAGTGCGAGTCGAAGTTCCGGATCGTCTCCGTGCTCTACCGCCCACTGCCTGACCTGCTCCGAAATCTTGGCGTCGTCCTCGGAGTAGAGCGCCGGATCTCGGAACTCGTGGGAGTAGGGAGGGTCGAGGAATACCGCGCACGGGCGGCGACCTCCTACCGTCTCGCCCTTGCCGACAGTCCCGTCGCCAAGCACCCGCGACCAGTCCCCGCAGACCACCCGTACGCGACGGAGTCGACCCTGAAGGTCCCTGAACCATTCTCGGCACGGTGGGGCGGATACCCCGTTGATCCCGCGGTCATTGCCAATGGCTGGCAGGTGGGTGGCTAGGTGGACTCCGCCTGCTGATGCCACTGCTGGGCGCTTCTGCAGCAGCCTACCATCTCGGCTCGGTGAGCACCAGCCACCTCCGATCCACTGGCAGATACCCCAACACCACCAGCCAGCGTGTTTGGCGTCGAAGGCGTCTGGGTCCGAGGTTAGCAAGACTCGGAGCTCGTCACGATGGTCAACCAGGTACCGGTGGCGAGCATGTAGGTCCAGCTCATTGATGGGCCAGTCGCAATAGTAAGCTACGGCATCTGGGTCCGCTTGGATCGCCCGCCAGAAGTTCGCAAGGTGGCAGTCGTAGTCGTTGACCGTCTCGATCTTCCCTGCTCCACCAGGGCGCCCCAGGAGCACGGCTCCACTCCCAAAGAAAGGCTCGACGTAGTTGGGGACGTTACCGAAAGCTTTCCAAACCACCTCGGAAACCTTCGATTTCCCGCCGAACCAAGGGAATGGGGCTCGCAGTGTCTCGCTCATCCGTACCCCAATTCCCGGTCGTAGTCGTCTTGGTTTCCGAGGTTATCGATCGATGCGAATAGCTCGTCCCTTTGCTCGATGACCCGCTGGTTCTGAACGATCTCGTGAACCGGTCGCAGCTTCGAAGGGACCATGACACCAGCAGCCCTGGCGCGCATCCAGTGGAAGTGCCGCTCGAAGTCCCATAGCACAAGGCTTTTGACCTGGTGCGGGTCGAACCCGACGAGTCGTTGAGCGAGCCCTTGCATCTCGTCCCCATGCTTCCGGTCAAGGCACGCCTGGACCAGTGCGATCCTGGCCTTCCTGCGCTCAGCGATCTTCTCGGCCTGTTCCAGCTTCTTTTCCGCTGCGATCTTGTCACCGTCTCGCTCCGACACGAAGTACAGGCGGGCCAGAATCGCGGCCTGTTCCCTGTCCCCGACGTACCGTAACTTTTCGAGTCCCTGGACGCTCAACACTTTGACGCCAGGGCTTCTGCACTCGGTGTCGAATGGGTAGTTTTCTTCCGCCCATCTGGACCATTGGGCCATGTCGGCGTTCAGTTTTGGGTGCTCTTCAGGCATGTTTCTGTCCCTCCAATCGCTTTCGTGATGCCGCGGCCGTCTGCGCCAGCTGCGCCAGCTCTGCCTCCCATGCCGCGTCGGATGGCTTAGGAACGAGTCGGCGGACCACCTCGGGGGTGAGCATGGTCAGCCCGGGCCGGTGCTGCGCGGCCTGCTTCTGAAACCAAGCATCTCCACGGCTAGCCCTGATGGCCCCGAGCAATGTCTCCTGGTCCACCCCAGCGGAGTAGAGTTCAACTAGCGCCTGGACACCCTTGTCCCGGACGTAGTTTCCCAGAATCGGCTTGGCGAGATCCCAGGTCCGGTGGAACAGTCCGGCCGCCTCCACGAGCTCCGGCCAGCGCTGAGGGGTAAGCATCGACAGCCACTGGGGATCGCCCTGGTGGTTTTGGATCTCTCTGGCGCGTTCAGCGAGCGGTTTCCCAACGGCCTCAAGCTGGGCTGGCGTTGGTTGTCTCGCGGTGGTGGCATCGGGAATCACGAGAAGGCCACGCCGCGGCACAGATTCGGGCTGTGCCTTCGTTTCGCGAGGGGGGGAGCCACCAGAGTGCGGGGCTGGTTCCCTCTTGGCTATGGGAGCCACTGGACCCGTCTCCGCCGAACGAACTACCCGAGGTTCCTCGCGCACCAACCTGTCAGGTCTTGGATCAAGACTCTCAGTCCGGATGGGATCGGGATCGGGATCGGGATCGGGATCGGGAGGTTCGGACGTCGTTCGGTGGGTTCGGTCGAGCGTCGTTCGAACGTCGTTCGGTGAACGGTCTCGAACGTCGTTCGGGACGTTCGGTTGTGCCGTTCCGAATCGTTCTCGCCGAACAGCTGCCGAACGTTGTCCTGCAATGCTGGCCGCTTCCTTCCTGGACAGGGTTCCAGGTTTCTCCTCGGTGGGTTGGTAGTCCTCCCAGTCATGGAATTGCCATCCGCCTTCCATTGGCTCCCAGAGACCCTCATCGAACATTCCACCACCCTTGGAGTCAACAAGCTCCTGGGAGAGCTTCTCCAGAGACTTCTGGGGAAGCTTGTTGCGGTAGATGTCGCAGAGCATCCCCCGCGGCACGAAGCCGTTGGTGTGGGCGTTGGCGGGCTTTCGACACCAGCAGGCAGCCCGCACCCATAGGCGATGAGCCGCGTCAGACAGGCCGGAGACCTTCGGGTGGTCCTCGAACGCGTCGTCAATTTTGAGCCAGGTCACGCCGCCACCGCCTTTCCTGCGTACCGCTGTGCCAGTAGCTTCACGTTCTGACCGCCTACGTCGAGACTCTCCAGTCGTTGACCCTTCGGATCCATAACACCGTCCGCTTGTGCTTTCTTGAGCCCCAGCACGTCTGCCACGATCGGATCTGACCCTTCCTCTGCGATCAGGAAGTAGGCGAAAACCGGGTCTTTCTGCCCGTCTCGGTGGATGCGTCCCACATCCTGGTCATGCACCCCGGGGCTCCAATCGAGCTCGCCGAAGACGACGGTTTTGCAGCACGCCTGAAGGCCATCGAGACCTGCACCAGCACGCAGTGACATGATGAGGATCTTCGCATCCCCAGCCAGGAACTTTGCCTTTGCCGCGTCCTTCTGCGTTGGGCTCTCGCTTCCAGTGTAGAGGACAGGAGCAAGATCCTTGAGTTGCTCCATCCATAGGTCGTACACGGCGCGGTGCCATCCGTAAAGCACCACTTGCTCGCCACTCTCTACCAGCATCCGGACGAAGGCGGCCACGTAGGGGGCCTTGGCGATCCCGGTAGCTTGACGCACGAGCCCGGAGAGCTCCTCGGATGCGTGCATCTTGGCTCCGCGCTCCCTTTCTCCATCTGCCAGAATGATCCGAGCGAGCTCAGTCGCTGGTCCCTCGATTGACTCGAGGACCTTGGTATTGGTCTCCACGGTGTGGGGGATCTTGGTGAGGGAGGGTAGCTCGCGCCCGACCTCTGCCCTGGTGCGCTGCAGCATGATCCCAGCGTCGCGGGCGTAGGTTCCGAAGGCCTTGGGATCCTGCAGTGAGTAAGACTTCGCGTTGGCCTGCTTGCACCACTCCTCGATGAATTCGAAGCGTGACCCTAGCCTTCCCGGAAGCACGCACTCCAGCACCGAAAACAGCTCATCGCCGTAGTTGTAGATCGGAGTGGCCGTGAGCCCCATTCGGAACCCCGCCTCCGCAGCGATAGCCTTCGCCGCCGCGTACTTGGCAGATTCGTCGCGCCGCAGCTCCTGAGCCTCATCGAAGAGCACGGTTCGAACGAACCCCTTCAGGGTGGAGGCCCACCCGGAGAGCTTGTGGTAGTTGCAGATTATTACGTCTGGGGTCTCGGGAGTGAGGAGCAGCTGCCCAGGCTTGTGGCGCTTCGTGGCACGTAGGTCGTAGGGGGTACCCTTCCGCAGGACGTGGGTAACGAGCCCAGGGGCGAACTTCCTGATCTCCCTCTCCCACTGGGTGGTAAGGTGGGTCATGGTGACGACCAACGCCGGCCGGCATTCCGCCTTCGAGATCAGACAGATCCCAGAGCACGTCTTTCCGAGTCCCAGATCATCAGCCAGGAGAAGCCCCCCCTGGGCGAACGCCACGTCGGCAGCCACCTTCTGGTACTCGCGCGGCTGAAGAGCGAGTCGGTAGTCGCCACCCTTACGAACCCCAGAGATGAGGTCGAAGACTAGGTTTTCTCGATCCTTGTGCTTAGCCGCTTCTCCGGTGAGTCTTCCGCGGTCGGAATCAGACAGGCGCATCGGGAACCGCTGGAGGAACCACTCGAGTTCCCGGCTCGTCTCGATGGTGTTCGAGATCGAGATCGTGCCGTGCTGTTTGCGTGAGACACGTGGGAAGACGCGCTTCAGACGCATTACCACGTGCGGTGCGCAGTCGATTCTCCAGTTTTTGCCGTCCTTCGAAAGCTTCAACTCACCGTACGTCTTCATCAGAACGATCTCCCAAAGCAATACGACATGACGGGCTTCCCGCTGAGTCTTCCGGGAAGCATCCGGAGGCAGCTCCGCGTGAACGACAGAGCCAGGATCTCCTCGACCTGTGGACTCTGCGCGTATCTCTGCAACTGCCGGAGCAGCTCAGCCGCTGAGCACTTGACCTTCAGCTCGACCGCAATGGATCCCACGATGAAGTCAACGCGATCGGTCTCGGTCAGTCGAACCTCCCGGGCGTGAGGGATCCCGATCTCCTCGAGGAAGCCCCCCAGGCTCTCCTGGTAGGCATCCTCGGAGGGAAGAGTTGGTGGCACCCATTCTCGGACGATCCGGCAGTAGAGGGCTGGGAGATTCATGGAGTGAGACTCCGCGCAAACGCAACCGCCTCGTTACCAGAGTGGGCGATCACGTGAGGGATGGAGTGGTCTTCGAGCCAGTCCTGGAACGCGACCTGCTTTGGATTCAGCTTCTCACCAGGACGCTTCACCTCGATCCAGGCGTAGGGGTGAAGGAGGAGGAGATCGAAGGTGCCTTTGGGGTGCAGGTGAATCACGCCCCCGAAAAAACCCTTGGCCATGCCGGAGTTGCACCGATGAGCCACGAATCCGGAGGCCTCGAGTTTCTGTAGGCACTCCGTTTGCAGTTGGGTCTCTGTGGGACCCTTCGAGCTACCTGGCTTGGCCATCAGGGCTCCTCTTCGTCCGTGACATCGTGACTCGGCTCCTCCTTCTGCTCTCCTCGTTCCTCGGATTCGTCGTCGGTCCGGAGTGGCATTAGAACCACTACCCACCGCGGTTGCTCCTCGTCCGAGAGAGCGGTGAGGGTGTCGACCTCTACGTAGAGTGGTTGCGCCCCGTTCTCTGGCATCCAGAGTCTGCATGCGTCGCTCCCGGTAGCCTTGGATACCTTGCGTAGCAGCTCAAGCAATGATGTTGCAATGTTCAGACATCCGACGCTGCAGGAGTTCCGGTCGGGGCGCGACGGTACGATGTGTTCAATCGCGAAGAGTTCTCCGTTGGTAGCTGTGTGGGACAGGTCGAATCGGCCGCGCTCGGTCGATGTCTCGATGTCGCGGATCAGAGCGTCCTTCAGACCTCTCTTATTCGTGAGGCTGAGGATTAGCTCGTCGCCATTTCCTGCTGCCTTCAGCACCGTACTGAGTACGTCCGCTGGGATCTGCCAGGCGTCCGTGGCTTCTGACGGCTTGCCTGCACCATCGAAGGTGAGTCCGTGGTGGTAGATCGCCGAGATTCCGTTGGTCGCCCACGCGAGCAACTTTCCTCGTTCGAGCTTGATCGAGATCCCGGTGAACTTGTCCGAGGATTCTCCGCAGAACTTCAGCAATGCCGCTAACTCAAGTTTACTTCCGATGATTCCTACATTGTCTGTGAATTGCATGTTCGTTCCCTCACTCTTCGGTCTTCGTGACTCGCTGCCTCCGCGGCTTGTCCCAGGTCAGTCGCTCGATGCGACGCCTGGGTGCGAAGTGGCTGTTCCTCCACTGGAACGTCGAGTATTCGGAGTTGTCGGAGCCACCTCCGGTGAACGAGGGCCGGGGCCCGACCTTGGCCTCAATGTCCAGCCGCTCGAGCAGGTCAGTGCGCCCCAAGGTGTGCACGAAGGCCGCTCGCAGCAGCAGGTCGCACGACCCACCTCGGTTGAGCAGGGACAAGCACTTGCGCACGTGGGCCTCGCCAACCTCATGGTTCACCCACTTGGTGCGCGGGTTGCGCTTCCCGTAGGTTCGCTCGACCTGGATCGAGAATGGTGGATTTCCGACCACCACGTCGAAGCCGGCGAAGCTTGACGGGTTCCACTGCAGAAAGTCCCCAACGATTGTCTCGTCACAGAGGGTGAATCCTGGTGCTTTGGGGTCGACGTCGATCCCGAGAACCTTGCAGGTTGGCCAGAGCGCCTTCGCCGCTCGGACGAACGCCCCTTCTCCGACGGACGGCTCCAACACCCACCCGGCTGGACCACCGAGATCGCGGTCAATCATCTGGCAGATGGCCAGGGCGAGATTGATGGGCGTGTAGAACGTCCCGAGCCTCTTCTGATCCTTGCTCATGACACCGCCTCCATCGCGTTAAGGGACTCGAGCGTGAGCTCCAACCCCTTAGGGGTTAGTCTCAGGTGGTACCTGTCGAGCGGGTTGGTAGCGTCAGGACACTCGACGAGTCCGTTCGAGAGTGCCGTTGGGATTGCGTCACAGTGCTCGAGCGTGGAGACGCGTCGGTACTCCCCAGCTGGGAACCCTGCGAGCCAGTGCAGGAGGGAGCAGAGGTTGTGGTTCACGGCGCACCTCCAAACAAGTCCTGTTGCCGCGAGGCTCCGGTGTCCCGACGAGGTTTCTCTCTGCCCCTCCGCACCGCCCTACGACTCGGGTCTCCGGAAAGAGCCCGCACCAACGCCTCGTGCTCTCCGTACTCTCCACGCTCGAGGATGGCGCACAGCTCGTCGAGCACCGGGATGCCCTCGGGAGTCACCATCGACACGATCCCCGGAACATTCTCGAGGCAAATGGTCTTGGGTTTCATCTCGCAGACGAGCCGAGCAAACTCGAATACGAGGCTGTTGCGAGGATCCATGACGTTCCGCTGTCCCGCTTGCGAGAAGCCCTGGCAGGGCGGACCTCCGAAGAGCAGGTCGAGCTCTCCAACGTCGAGCCCCATCGAATCCAGGATCTGCCGCCCGGTGAGCTTACGGACATCGCCAAGCCAGAAGACGGGGACGCCTCGGCCCAGCTTCGCCTGACGGTGTCCCCCAGACGTGAGGGTGAAGTCGCCGTTCGGCGCCCGCGACTTCTGCAGCTTTGCTTCGAAGCGAGCGCGATCCTCCGGCTCGACGAACCCCAGATCGAGCGGGTAGGCCCCCAGATTCCAGAGGTAGGTGAACGATGCGTCGACATCCCAGTCGACGGCGGCCGCGACGTCCCAGCCGGCCTCGAGCATCCCCAGCGAGAAACCACCGCACCCGCAGAAGAGGTCAACGGCGACGGGCTTTCTCGGGTGGATCGCTGATCCTGGAAGCATGAGGCCCGATTCGCTCTCCTCCCAAGCGAGGCCGGTTGGGTCGATAACGAGGCCGGTCACGGGGTGTCTCCTGCCGTTGGGCCCCAGGAACTGGATGCCCACACCTTGAGCACGTGCCAGAGAGCGATCCCCCGCCAGACACCAGGCGTCGGGTCGATCAGCAGGACCCATCTGCCCGGGATCGGGACCCCGTCGGTGGAGACGGACACCGGGAGGACTGGGCAGGTCACGGCCGCACCCCAGCCAATCGCATGGCCTTGTCTAGCTCGTACGAGTTCAATGAAGCGCGCACCTTACGGCAGCAGTTGGTGAGGGCTCTCCTCTGGTCCTTCCCAACTGCAAGCCAGACGAGGGCTCCGCGCCGTCCTGGCAGATAGATGGCTATCCGGCAGTGTCCTGGTCCTCGGCCACGGTGGTCGAATCCTTCCCACGTCGAGATCCACCACGGTGAGTCCACGCAGCCGTTGTGGTTGTGGGTGCCACGCGGCGTCCCGTCGCGGTCAACCTCCTGCTTGAGCGTTGTTCCGAGTCCACGTAGGGGTCGGGTCATCGTGCTCCTCCGAGCGCCAAGAGACCCGTCTCACGAGTACTCTGGCGACGTGACTCCGCCGGCGCCGAGCGACGCGTCGCGGCGGTACCGAGGCGACGGAACTCAGACCAGCACCGCCCGACCACCTCCGAGCCTGGGAAACGATCGTCGAGCGAGTCACGATGTGTCGCCCCGAGCAACTGGAAAAGCCACGACACGAACGCCAACGGTTTGCGCCCGATGAGCGACGAGTCTCCGCCGCGGGCTACCGACGTGACCAGTGCATCAGGCACCCCGGGCATCCGGCGACGCGCCGGCGAGACGATGAGTGGCTCCCAGATATTCGCTGGTCCACGCGCCATCGGTGGGTGGTGGGTCTTTGTCCAAGAGCACACCCGGTACTCGACTCCTCGAGGTACCAGCGACAGCACCAGACCCAACGACTTGGCTGACGTCGAGAGCGCCCACCCGTCGTACGTCACCAACTCCTCGAGAAGGCGGGCGTGGTCGACCTCCCCGCCATAGCTGGGCTGGTCGCCGTAGTACTTCCGCGACATCCCAGGAAACGGGGGGTCCGCGTAGACCAGTCGCTTCGGGGTGTCGCCCAGGTCCTCGACGACAGCTAGGCGCCGGAATCGCCAGGCCGTCTGCCGGCACCGCTTCGAGCACCACTTGTCCTGCGTCTTCGTGAGCAGCTTACGACACCACTCGCACCGTCGCTCGGCGCCGGACGAGTCGGCGGAGTACTCGGGCGACTCGTCGCCGGTTCCAGGTTGAGACGCGTCGCTCACTCCAGGAGCCGACGCGGCAGAAACCTCGGAGTCGCCCATGGAAGGGTCCAACGTCGACCCCATCACCGGGCGACGGGCGTCGCTGTCGACTCGAGTGGACGGAGACGTCACAGCCCCATCCCCAGGTCCAGCCGGGCCCTAGCCGGCCACTGGGTGCGGCCAGCGAAGACGATGGTGTGGTCGTCGGCCGATGCGGGTCTGAGACGACGGGATCGGAGCTCAGCTGGGGAGAGGGGAGCGAGGTCGGCTAGGACTTCCGACTGTAGGAGGATTGCAGCACGCCCTGGCCATGGCCGGGTTTCCTCGTATCTCCCCGTGTCTCCCGGTGCCCAGTTTTCCCCGGTATTTGTTGCGCGCCCCGCAGGATTCGAACCTGCGACCACCGGCTTCGAAGGCTGATACTCATCGCCAGAATCAGGCTCTTTTGGGGCATTTGTGGGGGGACTGTAGGAGGATTGCAGCATAGCGCCGGGGATATGCACGGGAGTCCCTTGCGCGAGTAGTCGCTCTGCAACCGGAGCTAACTGTGCCGCCTTGGTCCTGTTGTACGTCCTCTTGGCCATCGAAACTGTGGCGTGGCCGAGTAGTCTAGCGATCATGTCGTCGGGCAGTCCCATAACCCCATTGAGGGTGGCGTGCGTCCGGCGGAGGTCGTTGGGGGATAGTCGCGCGATCTCGGCCCGGGCGCACGCCAGCTTGAAGGTACGGTCCACGTTGCTGATCTCGCCGATTGGCAGGGCAGAGAGAGCGAAGGTCAGGAGGGGTAGGTAAGGGGAAAGGACAGGCAGGGTACGGTCCGACGTCGAGGTCTTGCGCCCATCAATCCAAACCAGCCCAGCGTCGAGATCCACGTCCTCCGGGGCTAGGCGGCAGGCCTCGGACAAGCGGCATCCGAGAGCCACGCAAACGGCGGCCAAGGCCTTCCATCGCATGGTTGGTAGGGCCTGGACGAAGGCCACTACCTCCTCGGGGGTGAGGGACCGTTCGCGAGGGGTGTATCGACCTTCGAGGTCGGTGGGCATAAGAGCCTCGAGATCGCCCGGGTAGCATCCGGAACGCTTCGCCTTGGCCAGGGTAGAGATGATGATCCGAACCTCTCGGGCGACCGTGTACGCGTGCGGTGGGCGCGGCTGGGGGGCAGCGAGGCGAGTCTCGACGTAGTGGTCGACGAATCCCGGGGTGATGTCGGCGAGGGGGGTCTCGCGGGGGATTACCGTCAGGATCGCCTTTACCTTGGTGGCGTTGAACTCGCGCGTTGCCTCGGACTTCCCGCGCTTCGACTTGAGGAAGGTGTCCGACCACTCGCCGAATGTCGCATCAAGGGATCCCTTGTAGGCAGGGTCAGCCGCCAAACGTTCGCGATGGCGCAGCCACAGGCGCGCAGCTTCGACGTCGGTGCACTTAGTCGAGACGTTGCGCTGTCCGGTCACCGGGTCGCGCGACGCCCAATAGATGCGCCCACGTTTGTAGAGCCCGTCGATCTTCTTTGCAGCCATCGCTCAAGATTCTCCTGTGAAACACGCCACTCGCTACGTCCAAGATCCACCGCTCCGGCCTCACGCATGATGCGCATGACCGTGCGTTTCCGTTGACGTTCTTCTCCGTCGTTCGCAGCTGCGTTGATGCGAAGGATTGTCGCCACTTCGATCCAGGTTAGGAGAGGGTTCACGCCACACCTCCTAGCCGCATCTGCCCAGCATCCTCGCGTGTCGCTTGCGCCAGAGGCACTGGGTCACAGTCCCCCGGAAACTTTTCCCATCGTCGGCCGTCTAGCGTCCGATCCTTCTTCGGCCACCCGGCGCCCTTGTAAAAAAACGGCACCTCGGCCTCGACGCACTGGTCACGCAGATCACGGGCCCAGTCGAGATCCATGGGCCGCGCTCCCCCACCGGTCTCAGACCCGCAGATCACCCAGTCTAGCTCTCCCGCCGGCGATAACCACGTCACGGCTTTCCCTAATTGGCAGACCGTTTCCGGTATCGAGCGCAGGTTCACCGGTCCGAGTAGCGGCTCGCAGCTCACGAACCGCACCGCAGCCGGAGTCTCAAGCAGAAGCGGCACGCGCTCATCCGCCGCCGCCTGGTTCTCCGCTGTTACTCCGACCCAGACGTTCGGCAGTGGCCACGGCACCAAGCCATAATCCCGCCCATCCAACCCAACGAACCGCGTCGTGAATCCAAGACTCAACGCCTCCACCTCAAGCCATTTCGATGACTTGGCCTTCGCCTCGATGTAATTCCTCATCCTCTCGGGACGCTTGGTCAGCACCTGGAAAGTGTGCTGCCTCGCGAGGGCCATCACACAAAACACATGGTCAATCACTCTGTCGGTCACGCGCCCGTGGAACAGGTCGCCCATCGAGCACACGAACACCCGCCGGGGCCGTGTCCAGTGTAGCGGTTCCTTGAGCGCCTCCTGGTGAAACTTCACCGCGAACCCGTCACGGTATCGCGCTTGGCCCTGGGCCTGCAGTCGCTTGGCCATGGCTTTCGCGTAGCAATGCGCACACCCAGGGCTGATAGCCGTGCACCCCGTGATCGGGTTCCACGTTGCATCGGTCCACTCGATGCCGGTCTTGCTGCTCATGGCTACTCGCCCTCCGTCTTGACAGGTCGGCACCAGTAGGTCGTTGGGGGCCAGTTCTTCCGATCAGTCCAGAACGGGTGAGTTGGGGGCAGGACACTGGGGGTGTCCGTGCAGACATCGCTACACACGCCCGAGCACTCGACACCAGGTTCCGACTGGACTGCGCGGTACCTGTCGAGCTCTTCGAGCATCGTCTCCCGCTCGAGCAGGAGCTGGCGATTCGCCCCCCAGAGCTCATCTAGCTCTACCCGACAACTCTTCGCTCTCTCCGTGGCGCCGCGAAGGCACGCAATGACGTTGAGGAGGCAGGTTGTAGAGGTCCGGGCGCATAGCACCGCGACCTTCATACGGCGCTCTGAGTAGGCGAGCATCACCATGCAAGCGCAGAACGCCCAGAACCAGTAGTCGTGGAGGGGGTTCATAGGCATAGCTCCCCTGCGGTGAAGCCGTCCGAGTTGGCGATGGGTCGCTGAGATTGCTCATTCGGAAGTTGCTGTACCGATTCCCCAACCGACACCGCGGTGACCTCGCAGTCGCCATAGGCAGCATTACCGAGCGACGAGCACGCAACCATCCAGGCCTGATAGGCTCGATCCATGCCACGCACGAGAACCTCTCGCCCAGTGGAGCAGTGGCGAACGAGGAAGGTGGTCATGTGCCGGTCCTTTCTTCGACCATGAAGAGGAACCCAAAGGCTCGGAGAGCGAGACGCAGCAGCGCATCCGCTGGCAACCGCTGTTCGCTGCACTCCCAGCGCCAGACCGTGGTTAGCGATACCCCGAGGAACTCGGCAGCATCCTTCTGTGACCACTGGAGCTTCCGGCGAGCCCGAATGAACTCAGCTACTGGACGTTCTGCCAGCTCAATTTTCGCTTCCGCCGATTGCGGCAGTGATCTGTGTCCGCACTTTGCCAACATGACCAATTCCTCTCGTTCCCCGAAGTCCGCTACTCAGACCGTCTCCACCGCCAGAAATCGCCTTCGTCCTCGACCGCGTAGGCAGTGCGACCGTTTACCGTCAGCACGTAGAGCGCCCCCTGCACGGCTTCGCCAGTGACCCAGTCCTGAACGCGGTCCTGGCGCTTGAGAGCGACCTGGCACGACTGCAGGACGGTCGAAAGCGTTGAGGGCCCGTGCGCCAGCAGAGCGAGCCTGATTGCGTCCGCGAGCTTTCCCTTGCGCTCGTCGGTGAGGGCGAGCCAGGCTTTGCGCGCCGTCGCCATGAACTCGTCGGAGAGCCTGGGATGTGCCGGTTGGGCATCAGGGCGCTTCGCGCGGGGGGAGCGCGCGGCCGCAGCGGCGGGGCGACGAGGCGGCATTAGGCGACCTCGGACTCGGTGGGTGGGGGAGAATTGGAGGACGCCGCGATAGGGTCTACCGACGGAGCCTCCACCCACGTCCCAGCCTTCACCTTCCCTTCGGTCTCGCGCTCTATTGAGAGAGCCAGTTCGAGCCCGGGCTTCCAACGGCCCTCCTCCAGATTCGAGACGAATGGCTGTGAGCAGCCGAACATTTGCCCGGCCTGGGCCTGCGAAAT
>Ga0172381_10000732_pt1 | contig 40237 bp, 32 predicted proteins | sample Leawel6488metaG_FD_119754 | JGI IMG/M metagenome (GOLD analysis project Ga0172381, IMG submission 119754) | Leachate microbial communities from a municipal landfill in Southern Ontario, Canada - Leachate well 64-88 metaG | ecosystem: Engineered > Solid waste > Landfill > Unclassified | place... | reverse complement strand
GAAAGATCTTTACGATAAATCTAATTTCAATAATGTCAAAGAGCAGGATGGTTTTAGTGAACCAAATTTGTTTAATTTCTAAAGTTTATATAATCGTCCATATTTTTAGTGGACACTAATGATGGTTTTCATAAAAAATTTGCCCGCTTTACAGGATCCTGTTAAAGCGGGCAAAATATTTAATTCTTGGCTATTAACGGGATCCTTAAGGCAGGTGCAGCAGAATAATGACAGAAATAATAATGACTGACAGAATTCCCAGGACCACGACCAGATTATTCAGAGAGAAAGAAGAAATTGATAGCAGATTCTTTGTGTCAGAGAGAAGAACGCCACAATAGGAGATGTTATTATCCCTCATGTTGAGTAAGTTAGACTGATATGTTCTCTTCGTTTTTGACATTACAAAGTGTAATCGATTTCTATCGATTGTGCAAATGTATAAATTTTTTTAAATAACAACACCGGACAGACAAGTTTTTTTGAAAATCTCCGTCATAGATTATTTCTGCGTCCACCTCTCTCTTTTTCACCTGGCTTGTTTATTGGCACTTTTATTAAAGCATATAATCGTATACAAGATTTCCCCCAAAGAAACCTGTGATACTTACAAGAATTACAGCCACGCCATATAGTGCAAAAACTACCCATTTTAATTTCTTATTTTCCTTTTCACCGGAATTGAAAATAATTTTCAAAACTGAGGTTACAATTAAAACACACAGGGTAATAATTGCAAAAAATTCGTGGGCCTCCTGAATGGTACCTGCTGCACCAGACATTTCGCCGGTGAAAAATACACCCGTAAGGACAGCAATCAGAGCCGAAAGAGTTCCTGCAATCAGAAGATAAAATCCACATTTTGACAAACAGACCTCTTTTTTAAAGCTCAAAGCAAACAGATCGGCTAAAAATCCAGTGATTATAAGCGCGATAGGAAAATGCACAAGCATAGGATGAAGATGACTTATAGAAAACATAGTATTAAGTTTTAAGAATCAATAATTACAGATTACTAGTACGACCGTCCAATTTTTCCCTCCATCCAGTTAATGTAGGCGGTGTTAACGACCTTGTTACCGCCGGGAGTAGGGTAGTCCCCGCTGAAATACCAATCTCCGCTGTTTTCCTTGCAAGCTTCGTGCAGGTTTTTGACAGTCTGGAACACAATTTTTACCTCGGCTTTTATCGTGGCATTCTTCACCATCTGCGCAATTTTATCCGAAATCTCCTCATCGGTAAAAGAAGCATAAATCTCCTTTACATAATTTATATATTGCTCTTTAGGTAATCCAACCTGGGTTTTACACTTGTCGTACACATCCTTAATAATGTTCTCCATCCCCCTCTCTTTAAGAAGTTCAATCGCGGCATTAAAGGCGATGAACTCTCCTATACGGGTCATGTCTATTCCGTAACAATCCGGATAACGGATCTGGGGTGCAGAGGAGACAATAATTATCCGTTTTGGATTGAGACTGTCCAGAATACGAAGGATGCTTTTTCTGAGTGTTGTACCCCTTACAATAGAGTCGTCAATCACTATCAGATTATCTGTGCTTTTAACAGCACCATATGTAACGTCGTACACGTGGGTAACCGTCTCATCGCGGTCAACATCGGAAGTTATGAATGTCCTCATTTTTGCATCTTTAATCACAATCTTCTCTACACGAGGTTCACGGGAGATTATTTCGCCAAGAGACTCCTCACTCCAGGAATCTTTTTCCGCTGTTATCTGCCGCTTCTTCTGTTCAACCATATACTGTTGAATCCCCTTTACCATACCGTAAAATGAGGTTTCAGCTGTATTGGGAATGAACGAGAATACAGTATTGTCCAAATCGCCGTCGATGGCTTTAATAAGTTGAGAAGTGAGTAGCTCTCCCAGTTTTTTTCTCTCCTGATAGATATATCTGTCGTTACCTCTGGAGAAATATATTCTTTCAAAGGAGCAGCTGCTCCTTTTTTGAGGCTTGCGGACCATCTCTTCCCTTATTGTCCCATCTTTTCTGATTAACAAGGCGTGGCCAGGCTTTATTTCCTGAATATTTGTATCATCCACTCTAAAGGCAGTTCTTATCACCGAACCCTCAGAAGCTACAACAACCACCTCATCGTCTTTGTAGTAATAAGCAGGACGTATTCCCCACGGGTCGCGCATAACAAAAGCATCTCCATGGCCAGCTACACCTGCTACTGCATAACCACCATCCCAATCAGCACTGCTCTTGGCAAGTATACTCACCCAATCCATATTCTCCTCTATAAGCGGTGAAATTTTCTGTTTGGAGAAACCTTTATCCCTGTAGAAACGGTATTTGTTCTGGATTTCATCATCCATAAAATAGCCCACCTTTTCCAGCAATGTGACCGTATCTGAATAGTTGCGCGGATGTTGCCCTGCTCTTATAAGGCTGTCGAACAGCTCATCTACATTGGTTAGGTTGAAATTGGCTGCCAATGCAAGATTACGGCTCCTCCAGTTGCTCGATCTTTTTAACGGGTGTACCAGGTCTATGTTATTTTTTCCAAAAGTGGAATATCTCAAATGACCGAGATATATTTCTGATACAAAAGGAACATTGGACTTTGCCCATGAGGCATCTTCCTCCTTATTGTCAACCTCTCTTATACGCTCGCGAATGGCCGAGAAGACCTCTTGAATAGGGTTGGAATCGCAGGAGCGTACACGGTCCATATATTTATACCCCGGAGGCATATCCAGCTTTACGCCGACAACACCTGCACCCTCCTGTCCACGGTTCCTTTGCTTTTCCATCAAAATATAGAGGCGGTTGAGCCCATACAAGTACGACCCGTATTTGTTCTTGTAATACTCCAGCGGTTTTAGCAGTCTTACTAATGCAATACCACATTCATGGTGGAGAACGTCACTCATTTTTTTGTTGCAAAAGTAGAAAAAATTACAGAGTAATTCAGTTGAGTCTGTAATTTTTCCGGGATATTTCAACAACTCCGGCATTTATCCGGATGTATATTTTACTTCGTGAAGAGATTGATAGTAGTATAACCTAATTTATTTCACTCTGTAACTCTTTCATAACCAGAAATATTTGATTGGCCAGAACCTCAAATGAGAGATTATAACCCTCTCTGTAAAGGGAGGTTACAAACTCTTCATGACCTCTTCCTCTTCTATAATCCGGTTCTCTGGAAGGATGTTTTAAATATCTGGAAATAAGCGATATATCCTCACTAATATTTAGCACCGCATGATAAAAAAGGGTATCTCTGTTCAGGTATATAGAAGATCCCATTATTTTTCTGGAGTCAATGGAGAGATCTGATATTCCTCTGGAGTGAAGGTTCTCTATTCCAACTTCCGACAGATATTTGATGAGCAGGTCATTTATCTGTTTAAACAGGAACCTGGAATTCATCTTATTTTGAAATCTCATCTTTACAGAGAATACCAACATTTTTGGAGAGAGGATAACACTCTCTCCACCGGAGGGACGTTTTAATATCATGACTCCGTCATTCTGAATTGTCTGCGTGTAGAGAGAAGCAGATGCAGTGTTCGACCTCCCAAGAATGACATATATCCTGTCTGGTTGCCATATAGAATACTCAAACTCTCCCGGAGAGTCCAATACTGCCATATCCGGCAGATTATATGGAAGAACTGTTATTTCCAATTACTTGTGAATTGCTTTGTCTACAGCTTCAAAACCGGCCTCCATAAAAATTTCCGATACCGTAGGATGTGTGTGGACTGTCTGAGCTATATCGTAAACCGTAGATTCCAGCTGCATATATGCAGAAGCCTCATTTATCATATCTGTGGCATTAGGTGCAACTATCTGGACGCCCAGTACCTCTCCATATTTCTTGTCGGATATAAGTCTTAAAAAACCATCTGCAGAGCCCTCTGTCTGAGCCTTTCCGTTAGCGGAGAGAGGAAATTCGCTTACTTTATAATCGTACCCCTCTGTTTTTGCCTCCTGTTCTGTCAAACCTATCTGAGCAGCTTCGGGTACCGAATACATATTCATAGGGAGTCTCCTGATGTCCAGCTTCTGGTCAATACCCTTTAGTCTGTTCACAACGTGGAGACCTTGTGCAGATGCAATGTGAGCGAAAAGAGAGAGTCCATTAACATCACCAATCGCATATATACCTTTGACCGACGTTTCACAATCTTTGTCCACAACATAAAAACCATCGTGAGAAGCAATGTCTATATCCGATTTTATCAGATTCCCTTTTCTGGTAGAGGCATTTACAATAATGTCGCATTTTATCTCCTTCCCCTCTATGGTCAGCATCCCACTTTTCCACACACCTGCCGTAGATTTTAACTCTTGATTGTAAATGATGTTAATATGGTCCTTTTTAAGTATAGTAACCATATAATTGCGAATATAATCATCTGCTTTAGGCATAATGTAGTCGGTTCCGGAGAGAAGAGAGACCGATCTGCCCATCATGTTAAAGAGCTGTGCCAACTCAATTGTCACTGGAGTATTTCCTGTAACAACAATATTCTGAGGTATATCTCTGTCTTTAAAAAGCTCCTGAGGTTCCACCACAAGATTTTCGAATGAGTTTTCTATTGCAGGGGAGGTGGAGCCGGTGGCTATTATTATGTTTTTAGCCTCAAGCAGCCTGTTTTCTACCAGTACAGATGTTGCAGAGACAACTTTGGCCTCACCATTTATTATCTCAACGCCATTCTTTTTAAGGAGAAACTCAACCCCACCGGTGAGCCGTTTGACAATAGTATCGGCCCTCTTTAAAGCGTTATTCCAATTAAATGTAACGCCCTTTTTATCAATTCCTTCTATCCCGAAACGAGCAGAATCCTTAATAATTCTCTGGTAAAGTTTAACACTTTCTAACATAGCTTTAGATGGGATACATCCCCAGTTAAGGCACATTCCACCAATGCTCTTTTTCTCTATAATTACACATTTGAACCCAACCTGTCCTGCTCGTATTGCAGCTACATATCCGGCAGGTCCTGAACCAATAATCACAAGATCGTACATATAAATTCCTCCCTAATTAAAAAGTAAAGTAACGGGATCTGAAAGATAGCTCATTACTGAGTTCATAAACCTGGCTGTTTCACCACCGTCAGCTATCCGGTGGTCCACACTCAGAGAGAGTGGTAGCATGAGACCTATTCCAAGCTCATCTCCTTTAACCACAGGTTGTTTTGAGACTCTACCTACCCCAAGTATTCCTGCTTCCGGGTAATTGATTACCGGTACGGCAAACAGTCCTCCAATGTTTCCGTAGCTGGTTACAGTAAATGTCCCATCCTTCATATCTTCTAAAGATAGTTTTCCTTGTCTGGCTTTCTCAGATATAAGGGTTATCTCCTTAGCTATCTCTCTGATAGATAATTTGTCTGCGTCTCTTATTACGGGTACAACCAGCCCCTTATCTGTATCTGTAGCGATCCCGATATTGTAGTATTTCTTATACAACATTCTGCCTCCTTCGAAGTCCATTTCTGAGTTGAGCGCACGGAATTTTTTAAGTGAAAGGGCAACAGCCTTTACTATAAATGCCAGATAGGTAAGTTTCACACCATCCTTAAGTAGAGATTCCTTGTATTTATTACGGACTCTGTCTAATTCCGAAATCTCAATCTCTTCAAAGAGGGTCATATGTGCTGCGTTATGCTTGCTGAGTGACATGTGCTTTGCTATGCTCTTGCGCATTTGAGAGAGTTGTTCCACCTCCACAGGATTTTCAGATGGTAACTTTTCTCCCAACCCTGTCACTCCGGAAGGTTTTCCATGATCTCCTTCATCCTCTGCAAAGTGAAAAATATCCTCCTTTGTTACTCTTCCTGCGGGGCCGCTACCCTTTACCATGTTAATGTCTATTTTCAGCTCTTTGGCAACAGCTCGTGCCACAGGGGTAGCCAACACCTTTTTCTCTCTTAAATTTCCCTCTTCTTGTGAGGAATGCACTCCCTCCTTGCTGGCAGACAGCACAAAGCTGTTTCCGGCAACTTCCAGTGTTCCTACGACTCCTGCACCCTCCTCATTTATAACCTCTGCTTTATTTGCCTCTTCTACTGCGTTTACACCATCAACTCCTTCAATTTCAATCTCTACCAATGCGTTTCCAACATGAATTGTCTCCCCTGGTTTTCCAAATTTTGCAACAATGATCCCACTCTTAGGAGAGGGGATAGTTGTTACCACCTTGTCTGTCTCCATTGTACAGAGAGCATCTCCCATCTTGACAGTCTGACCTTTTTCTACATGCCATTCTATAATTGTTCCCTCGTCAAGCCCTTCGCCAATATCCGGAAATTTGAATATATATCTCATACCGTTAATATTTTACTATTTTTTCAATTTCATAAAGAATCTTATAAGGATCCTGCATATAGTGATGCTCTCCACGAGGCAACGGAACTATTGTATCAAAACCTGACACCCTGGACGGCGGAGCCTCAAGGCTTAAAAATGCCTCCTCAATAGCAATTTGACTTATCTCAGAACCAAGACCAAAAGACCTTGGTCCCTCGGTTACTGTAATAATTCTACCTGTCTTCTTAACAGATTTTGCAATAGCTTCTCTATCTATTGGATATATGGAGCGAAGGTCTATCAATTCTACACTAATACCTTGTTCTTTTGCCATTACCATGGCTCTCTGAACCTCACGTATCATTGCTCCGAAAGCCACAACAGTAACATCACTGCCCTCAGAGATAACGTTTGCCTTTCCTAAAGGAATGGTAAACTTACCCTCTTCAACTTCTTGTTTTATAGCGCGATATATTCTTTTAGGTTCCATAAAAAGTATAGTGTCATTGTTCTCTATTGCAGATATAAGCATGCCCTTGGCATCGTGTGGAGTGGAGGGGACCACAACCTTCAATCCGGGAATATGTCCGAAAATTGCCTCCATGCTCTCACTGTGGTGTTCAAGTGCATTTATCCCTCCACCATAGGGCATTCTAATAACAATGGGGGTCTCATATTTACCTCTTGAACGGTTTCTTATTCTGGATGCATGACTTATTATCTGATTAAATGACGGATATATAAAGCCACAGAATTGCATTTCTACTACAGGTCTAAGACCCGCAACTGCCATCCCAATAGCTGTTCCAACAATACCCGATTCGGCAAGAGGGGAATCAAAGACTCTCTCAACTCCATATTTCTTTTGCAACCCCTCGGTCACTCTGAACACTCCCCCTCTACTCCAACATCCTCTCCATACACTATTACATTTTTATCTTCCGAAAGCTTAATATCCAATGCGTCATTTATCGCATTGACCATATTCATGATTTTCATTGTAAACTCCCTCTTTTATTGTTTAACCTTGGTCTCTTTCCATTGCAGGAAGCGGTCGTACTGGTGCATCTGTTCGAGAAGATCGTCCGGCATTTCTGCATAGAGATACTTAAAAACATCCTCTTTAGGATATGGGCCAAAACTCTCTGCCTCAAGAAACTGCCTGTCTACCTCCTCTTCAAACTGAGGCAGGATACTTTGCTCCTCCTTCTCACTCCAAAGCTTTTTGGATATCAGGTATGCCTTGAGTCTTTTTAATGGATCTTTAAGGTCCCATTGCTCTTCTTCCTCTTTTGTTCTGTATTTTGTAGGATCGTCAGAGGTGGTATGAGCTCCTTTTCGGTAAGTGACAGCTTCAATCAACACGGGTCCTTCTCCGTTATAGCAAATTTTTGCTGCCTCTTCCAGGGTTTTGTACATTGCTAAGAAATCATTTCCATCTACCTTAATGCCCTTAACGCCATAAGCTATTGATTTGATAGCTAAGGAATCAGAGGCCGTTTGCAGATGGGTAGGAGTGGAGATTCCATATTGATTGTTCTGTATAATGAATATTACAGGAACCTTCCATACGCCGGCAAAATTCACGGCTTCATGAAAATCACCCTCTGACGTTCCTCCATCACCAACGAAAGAATAGACTAATCTCTTCTCCTTATTGTATTTAATGGCATAACCAATACCGACAGCATGGATACACTGTGAAGCTATTGGAATGCTTGCAGGAAGGACAAAATTTGCTTTTTTAAAGTTGGAACCCTCTTCGTACCCCATATAGTACAGAAAAAGCTCTTTAAGGGAGACCCCCTTTGCCAACATTGTCCCCATCTCACGAAATGTTGGGACCACCCAGTCTTCATCTTTTATCAGAGCTCCGGCAGCTCCGGCGATAGCCTCCTGGCCATAATTTGGTGGATATGTATATATCCGTCCCTGCCTTTGATAAGAGACTGTCTGTAGATCTGCAACTCTGGCAAAGAGCATATCTTTATAGGCTTTAATCAGTCTATCATCGTCAATTTCCGGCATCCATGGCTTATTGATGATTTTACCATCATCGTCCATCACCCGGAATGTCACTTTATTTATTGGATTATATTCATTAAACATTGTTATCTGATTTTAACTTATTAGATAACTTAACAGTTAGAATCCTTTTTTGTTTAAAATTCACACTGGTGAAATTTTAGGCATGTGAAGGAAATGAATCTTATGTATTCACATATATGTATAAAATTGCCATTCCTTTAACAGGACAAAGCAAAATGGTAGTGTTTCCCAATGACCCTAACATCGCAATTTTTTCGGCAACCCTCTCTCAGGATGAGATTGGAACATTCATCCCTGCAATGGAAAACCGGACTATACCGAAATAAATCATTACAATATATGTACGAAAATCGATAAATAATATGGGCATCGAGACTGCCGGTTATGGCTCGAGCGTCTATTTCCTTTGCCGTACCATTGGAGCCGGCCCTATTATGCTGCTCCGCTCATCTCTTTGATGATATCCTGAATCAGCTTTTCATTTCCAACTATCCATACAATATCTCCAACTTCGAATACAAAGTCCGACTCGGGATTCAAAATGCGCTCTTCGTTTCTTTCAATTCCAACAACTAAACCATGAGTACGTTCGCGGATTACTGACTCCCGTATGTTCTGCTTTACAAATGTGGAATTCTTGCCAATAGTAAAATGATGAAGTGAAACATTATGTGTAACCTCTTCTATATTGGATTCAAATTCAGTTGATTCAAGAAAGGTTTTAAATTTGAGCAGTTGTTCGTCGGTGCCTATCACGGCAATTTTGTCGTTGGGGAACAGGTGTTCATGGCGGGTTGGCACGCTGATTGTATGATCGCCACGGTTAATCACTACAATATTTACTCCGAACTCTTCCCTCAATCTTGATTCCAATAATGTTTTCCCTATGAGAGGGGAATGGGCATTCAGTTCAAAGTTGGTAATATGAGTATCCCATGGTGTAAGTATTTCATTATAATTTACTTTCCCGGATTCACGTTCATTATAATTGGCTAAAAACCTGATTTCAATCTTTCCATAAAATGTCTGAATCTTTTTGAAAAAAATTGCAATAATGACGCATGAAAAGAAAATTCCCCCAATGGCAACCAATGGCGAAAACAGACTATGGAATAAAAGCCCGACATATATAACCGCCAATGCAACTCTTGACAATTGCAAAAGGATTAAAGGACCTCGCTGGGTTGCTATCACCCATACATTGGCATAGGCCTGACGCTGTGTTCTGCGGAAAGCAAGTGCCCATAAAAATGGGATTAAAATGACAAATGTGACAATTGCCGTACTTATTTTATGCCATCCATAACCGGATAATAATGGTGAAAGGAATTGCGTGCTCAATACAATTATTGTAATTATGATTACAGAAAAAATTACCACATTAATAAAATATGATTTCAGAACTTTTTTCCAGTCACTAATTTCGGTAATATGTTGCGCATCTATGCTATATGCCGTTAAGGCGTTTATCCATTTTTTGGGCAAAACTGATTCCAAAAATTTATAGACAGGTTCAGAAAAACGAATCATATAAGGTGTGGTAAATGTCGTGAGGACAGATACCGCAACGGCGACAGGATAAAGGAAATCGCCGGTGACATTCAGGCTAAGGCCTAAAGCAGCAATAATAAAAGAAAACTCGCCGATTTGTGAAAGACTCATACCAGATTGTACTGCTATTTTAAGAGGCTGGCCGGCAACCAATACCCCCATTGTTACAAAAAGTGGTTTGCCAAACAACAATACAGCAGTAGCCACAACAATTGGTATGGCATATTTTACCAGTATCGCAGGGTCTAATAGCATACCAACGGAGACAAAGAAAATCGCACCAAACAAAGTTTTTATAGATATAGTAAGCTTTTCAATTTTCTCTGCTTTGGTTGTTTCCGCCAAAATTGAACCCATGATAAAAGCACCGAGTGCCGGAGAGAAACCGACGTATGTTGCCAACACTACCATTAAAAAGCAAAATGCCAGGGAGATGATCAGAAGTGTCTCATCGTTTATCAATGTTCTGATCTTCCTGAACAAGGTTGGTACGAAAAATATTCCTGAAACAAACCACAGTACCAGGAAGAAGGCCAGTTTTAAAACCGCCTTTATCATTTCGCCTCCTGCAAATGTCTGGCTCACGGCAACGGTGGAGAGCAATACCATTAATAAAACGGCCACTAAATCTTCGATAACCAGCACTCCCGTTACGATACCTGCAAATTTCTGGTTTTTTACACCAGATTCGTCAAATGCCCGAATTATGATAGTGGTAGATGCAATTGAGAGAATTCCTCCGAAAAACAGGCTGTTTATGGAATCCCAACCTAACAACTGTCCTACGCCATAGCCTAATAACAAGGTCAGAGTTACCTCGATAATTGCTGTTAGAGCAGCCACTCCTCCCACCTTTAATAATTTTTTAAAGCTGAACTCAAGACCAAGCCCGAATAGCAGAAATATAACTCCAATATCGGCCCATGTTTTTATACTTTCGAGTTCAATAACAGTGGGGAATAATTTGATATTTGGCCCTACCAAAAGCCCGGTAATAATATATCCCAGTACAACCGGTTGCTTTAATTTTTTAAAAACCAGAGTAACCAAAGCAGCAGAGCTCAGAATGAGGGCCAAATCGGCTATAAGTGGAGGTAGTTGGATCATTTCTTGTCTCTTTTTTTAACGTACTATTCCTTTATTTTTGCGTCCGTCTATAAAGATGTAGAGAGGTGTGGAGAAAGTTACCTGACGGAAGTATTTGCTCTCGTATAAGGCCTCCATTGAGTTAAGACGATCTATATCAAAGCGGCCGTCCCCCATAAACGGGTTTATGGTCAGATACCCGATACCAAATGAGGTGAGGTTCTGGAAGAAATGGGTGCCCTCGCTTGGTTCTACCCGGAAGTTCTTTAGCCCGCACTCCACTATAACTTTGGCTTCAGAGATATGTGGCCACTTGATTGGAATACCCAGCCATGGATCACCTGTACCCCAACGGCCGGGACCTACCAGAACATAATGCCTCTTTGAATCTCTCATTCTGGCGTTGAGCGTGTCGATCTCTTCTGCCATCTCCTGAGTGTGGGCACTGTCAAAGTTATCTGCCCTTACATAAATTATATCGGTAATACCCTCTATGACACCCACTCCCAAAGCTTTTTGTGCAAAGATAACTGAGTCACTCGTATTGATATGTTCCCAATCGAGAGATTTGTTGTCCTGACTATCGGTGATCTGACGGATTTGCAGAAAGTTGAAGATTACATCCTGTCCTTTAGGGACATCCATATTCACCGCAAATTCAAGCTCGACTGCCGAACGCAACTCCTGCTGGCTGATCTCCAGAATGTCGCTGATCAGTTTGGCCAAAGGCATTGTATCGTGTTTGAGAATATGGGCGAATGTTATAATCTTTCGTCCCTCCTCAAGGTTACTATCGGTGATCATCTGGCTCTGCATATCCCAGGTGGATGCCACAAAGTTCATATTACGGAAGTGTTTGATCTGGTTTATGTCAAATTTTTGAAGGTTGACAGAATCATCGATTGAAGTTTTAAACTCTTCCGGCTTAAGATTGAGGGCATACATCACATTCTGAGTGTCTCTCATTGCAAGCTGGGGCGTTGATAATTGTAAAATATGCTTTGGATACTTTGGTGAGAAACGCAAGGTCTTTCCCCCCTCCACAACCAGTTTTCCAAGTCCGAGTGCAATATTTACTATTCCATCCTCCGGCTTTTCTGCCCCAATGGGATAAAAGTTGATCGAGCGGGCAACTCCGGAGAGGGTAGGGAAAAAGTAGCCACTATCCTCAGTACCGCACACATCCTGTATTACCACCGCCATCTTCTCCTCGCTTATCAGGTTGGAAGTCGCCTGGATGTAGGCACGGCTGGATGCAAAGTAAATAGAGGCATAAACACTCTTTATAGCTTTTCCCAGAAGCCGGAGCATTTGATCTTCGTTTTTGGTGAGAGGGATCATATAGGTAGTGTATATGCCGGCAAAAGGCTGATAATGTGAATCTTCTAACTTGGAGCTGGAGCGGACGGCAAGTGGTCCTGTTGCATATTTGAGATAGACCTTAAGATCTGCAACCAGTGTCTCGGGAAGACGGGAACTTACAAATTCAGATAAGATCTCTTCGTCTGTAATGTCGGCTTTAATTACATATTGCAAGCCGTTTAGACGGATGAACTCATCAAAGTAATCGGTTGCAACAACAATAGTGCGGGGGATCAGAATTTTAACTCCCGGGTATTTGTCAAGCAGATCGTACTTCTGCAGCATACTGTTTATAAAGGCAAGGCCCCTCGCTTTGCCGCCGAGCGACCCATCGCCCAACCTTGCGAACCAGATGTACTGGCTGTATGAATTAGGGTTGAAACGTGCCACGACGCCGTGCCCAAGCAAAATTCTGTAATCGATTATCGCCTGGACTATATACTGACGCAGGTCGTCTATCGTTTTAAAGTGGCTTTCATGAGCAGTCTTCATTTTGTTGGCGAGGGAGAAGAGTCCGCGTGAGTACATCCACTTTGAAAGCCGGTTTCTTGAAGCGTGATACAAAAGCACATTTTCCGGTATCTCCATTACAAGATGTTGAAGGTCTTTAAGATCCTTGGCCCTGCCTATGATCTCGCCTGAGTTGAGGTCTCGAAAGACGAAGTCACCAAAGACAAATACCTCACTTATATAATCGCTGAGTTCCAGCAGAAGTGTTTTTGAATGTTTAAGGATAAAGCCCACACCCAACTCCTGAGCAACCTCCCTTACGCTCTCCTGCGAAGACTGAAGAAGAAATGGCATATGAGGGTCGTCACTCTTTATCTTTTTGCACAAATCTATGCCAGCATCCAGCTTTTCACTTGCAGAGGGGTCGTTTTTGTGTATTATAAAACCCACATCGGAAATAACCCCCAGGAGGTTTTGTTTATACCGTTCGTATAGTGAAACCGCTTCATCCCAGTTTGTTGCAAGTAGAATTTTTGGTCGGGCTCTCTTTCGGAGCTTCTGTTGCTGCTCATTGAGAGCCTCCTTGAGAAATTCTGCACTTTGCTGCAGAACAAGCTTGTATATAGTCGGGAGGTATGTGGAGTAGAAGCGTACAGAATCCTCTACCAAAAGGATTGACTGTACTCCGGCGCCAAGAATATCGTCATCGGCATTAAGCCTGTCTTCGAACAGTTTGATAATGGCAAGGATCAGGTCCGCATTGCCGTGCCAGCTGAATATGTGGTCAATACACGAACAGTCTTCGTTCTCGATTAACCTTGAGAGCTCTTTGGAAAAATTGGTGAGCAGAACGAAAGGAATCTCCGGCAGATCTTTCTTTACCTGTTTCGAGAAGCTGAATACATCCAGTTCTCCCACATTGTACATGCTTATTATGAGATCAAAATCGTCATCTGTATCCAGAAGCTTTAGCGCGTCCACAGAAGATGTTACCCATGTAAAGGTAGGGGGATTGCTAAGGTTGAGATCTACATACTCCTTGTAAATCTGATCCTCAATACGGCCGTCCTCTTCCAGTGTGTAAGCGTCATAACTGCTGCAAATCATCAGAATTTTCCTGATGCGGATCTGCATCAAAGTCTTGTAGTTGATTCTGGAAACCTTTGTCTGACTGCTGCGATTTTGTCCCATAAGTATTGGTTCTATTTTCTGTAGTCGTAAAAACCAATGCCGGTTTTTCTGCCCAATTGTTTGGCTCTAACCATTTTACGTAGCAATGGGTGAGGTCTGTATTTAGAATCACCATACTCGTTGTAGAGAACTTCCATTATTGCAAGACATACGTCCAGCCCGATAAGATCTCCAAGAGCCAACGGCCCCATCGGATGATTTGCCCCCAGTTTCATCGCCTCATCTATCTCATCGCGTGTGGCAATTCCGTCTGCCAGAATGCCTATTCCTTCGTTTACCAGCGGAATCAGAATGCGGTTAACTACAAATCCGGGAGCCTCATTGACGCTTACCGGGGTTTTCCCCATCTCTCTTGCAATGCTGGCAACAAATTCAGCCACCTCGGGTGAAGTAAGCTGACCTTTGATAACTTCAACAAGTTTCATTACCGGTGCGGGGTTAAAGAAGTGCATTCCTACAACCCTGTCTGTTCTTTTTGTAGAGGCGGCAATCTCGGTTATTGAGAGTGAAGAGGTGTTTGATGCAAGAATTGCCTCAGGCTTGCAAATGTTGTCCAGCGTTTTGAAAACCTCGTGTTTCAGAGCCATATCTTCCAGAACGGCCTCAATAACCAGGTCCGAGTCCGAACAGGAATCATAGTATAGAGTTTCTGTAATTCTGGATGTAATCTCATTCATTGTATGAGGTTCCATTTTACCATTTTCCACCAGTTTGGAGAGATTATTATGGATGTTTTTGTGGCCGATAAGAAGTTCGCTTTCCGATATACCCTTCATTACCACACTGAATCCGGCTTGGGCAAAAGCAAGTACAATACCGCTTCCCATAGTGCCGGTGCCAATAACGCTAATTTTCATATTATAAGTTTATTATATTTATTTATCGATTCCTGAAAACGGGTTTTTGCTTATTTATAAAGGCCTTCATTCCCTCTTTCTGGTCATTAGTGGAGAAACAGCTGCCAAATACATCAGTCTCGTGGTCTATCGCACTCTCTGCATCGTGATTCAGTCCATATTCTATGGCCTCCTTAGTGTATTTAACCGCTATAGGTGCTTTGGATGCGATTGTGACAGCCATCTGCATTGTCTTTTCCATAAGCTCTTCCGGCTTTACAACCTGGTTAACAAGGCCAATTTCGAGAGCCTCGGCCGCTCCTATTACATTTCCGGTGAATAGCAACTCCTTGGCCTTTGCTACTCCCACAATCCTTGGTAACCTGTATGTTGCCGAAAATCCGGTAGTAATACCCAATCCAACCTCCGGCTGTCCAAACTTAGCATTTTCAGATGCAATTCTAATGTCGCATGCGATTGCAAGTTCACATCCGCCTCCAAGGGTGAAACCGTTGATTGCCGCAATGACCGGTTTGGAGAGAGTTTCTATCTTTCTGAATACCATTGCACCAAAATCGCCGAACCTCTTCCCTTGGGCAGCATTCAAATCTGCCATCTCGGTTATATCTGCCCCCGCCACAAAAGCTCTCCCTTCTCCAGTAATAACCAATACATATATTTCAGGATCCTTTTCAACCTCATCCAATGCCACATCCAACTCCTTGAGAAGAGAGGTATTGAGGGCATTGAGAGTTGCCGGATTGTTGATTTTGATTGTACATACGTGATTCTCAGTAGATACAATAAGTTGTTGATATTCCATAGTTTATTTTTAAATACATCCTTTCTGATACAAAAATATAACAATAATTCAATTTATTATTTAATTTTGTGGCGTGATATAGATAATAACCTAAAGGTCCCTAAGTTTGGGGCCTTTTTTTGCATCAGATGAAACAGACAGAAAATCGCACGGTCAGTGCAGCAAACCACGCAGTAAGCGTAGCAATTCAGGGTGGGTTCGGGGCCTTCCATGAAACTGCGGCAAAGAAGTTCTTTGGAAATAATCCTATAACAATTGTCCCTTGCGATACCTTTACAGATCTGTTCGATGAACTCCGGGAGAAGAGGGTAGATTGTGGAATTGTCGCTATCGAAAACTCTGTGGCTGGCAGTTTGCTGCAAAATCACTCATTTCTGAGTGAGAGTGGCCTTCCGGTAGTAGGGGAGCAATATCTGAGGGTTGTACAAAATCTAATTGCTCTGCCGGGACAGAGTCTGGAGGATATCAGGGAGATTCATTCACATCCGGTGGCGATCCAGCAGTGTCATCTCTTTTTGAATGCACTCCGCATAAAAGGGGTAAAAATTGTCGATTCAGTGGATACAGCCCTAAGTGCCAAATGGATAAGGGAAGAAAACCTGATGGGAGTAGGGGCTTTGGCCAGTGATCTGGCGGCAGATATGTATAATCTTGAGATAATCCGGGCAGGTGTGGAGGACAACAAGAGGAATTTTACAAGGTTTATGATTGTTGCGGAGAGTGACAAGGTAAAACGACTGGCAAAAATTGCCAATCAAAAAGTCAACAAGGCCTCTCTCTGCTTTTCCCTTCCCCACCAACAGGGAAAGCTCTCACACGTTCTCTCCGTACTCTCCATTTACAACATGAACCTCACTAAAATCCAGTCCCTTCCCATTGTCGGAGTGGAGTGGGAGTACCTCTTTTACATAGATCTTATTTTTAGCGATCACAAACGCTACAAGCAGGCTCTGGATGCCATCAGACCACTTACGGAAAATTTACAGATACTGGGCGAGTATCAGAATGGAGAGCAGCCATCGCAAGATTAATCATAATTTTCTTGTATTAATTATTATTTTTTTTCTATCTTCGCCACCGTTATGAATACAAGAAACTCCATTTCCCTGCACCTTCTGCTACTCAGTATTTGGCCAATACTCAGAGGTGGAGATTTCATGTAATTTTAGAAAGTTTAATTTAAAATGAAACAATGTTAGCCACCTCTTTCAAGGTGGCTTTTTTTAATGAAAAAATATGAACGAAAAACTATTTGTATTTGACACAACCCTCAGGGACGGAGAGCAGGTCCCAGGTTGTCAGCTCAACACCATTGAGAAGATCGAGCTTGCCAGAACGCTGGAAACACTTAATGTAGATATTATAGAGTGTGGTTTTCCCATATCCAGTCCCGGAGATTTTAACTCTATAGTTGAGATCTCCAAGGTTGTCCAGAGGGCCACAATCTGTGCCTTAACCAGGGCTGTAGAAAAAGACATAGACGTAGCTGCAGATGCGCTCCATTTTGCAAAAAACAAAAGGATCCACACCGGCATAGGTACATCCGATGCACACATTCTTTATAAGTTCAAATCCAACCAAGAGGATATCCTGGAGAGGGCAATCTATTGCGTTAAGTATGCAAAGAAGTATGTTGAGGATGTGGAATTTTATGCAGAAGATGCCGGAAGAACAGACAACGAATACCTTGCAAGGGTTATTGAGGCTGTTATCAAGGCTGGAGCCACAATAGTGAATATTCCGGATACAACCGGTTACTGTACACCTTATGAGTATGGCGCAAAGATCAAGTATCTTGTAGACAACGTTCCCAATATCCATAAAGCAATAATTTCCACTCACTGTCATAACGACCTGGGAATGGCCACTGCAAACACTCTTGCAGGTGTAATGAACGGTGCACGGCAGGTGGAGGTAACTGTAAACGGTATTGGAGAAAGAGCGGGAAACACTGCTCTGGAAGAGGTTGTAATGGCCATCAAATGCAGAAAAGATATTCCTGTATACACAGACATAGATGCAAAGCAAATAATCAAGACATCCCGTCAGGTATCTACTCTTATGCGCATGCCGGTTCAGCCCAATAAGGCAATTGTGGGGAGAAATGCATTTGCACATTCATCGGGTATTCATCAGGATGGCGTTCTCAAAAACAGGGAGAGCTACGAAATTATTGACCCTTCGGATGTTGGTGTGAATGAGTCTGTTATTGCTCTTACTGCAAGGAGCGGAAGGGCTGCCTTGAAACATCACTATACCCGGTTGAATGTAGAGCTTACTCCGGATGAGCTGGACGAGGCTTACGATAAATTCCTGAAATTGGCAGATGTCAAAAAGGATATCCATGACGACGACCTTCTGGTAATTGTGGGAGTTAACCGCAGCACCCAGATGCATAAAATAAGGTTGAAATATCTTCAGGTGGTATGTGGCAAATCGGCAGTCCCTATGGCTACTGTCAAACTGGTTATCGATGGAGAGATCTGCACTGCAACAAGCTCAGGAAATGGTCCGATAGATGCAGCATTTTCTGCTGTCAAAACTCTGGTCCATAGAAAAATAGTGCTTGATGAGTTTCTCGTGCAGGCAATAACCAAGGGAACGGATGATGTCGGAAAGGTGCATATACAGATTGAGAACAAGGGGAACATATACTACGGATTCTCTGCGAATACAGATATTATTACAGCTTCCGTGGAGGCTTTCATTGATGCCATTTCGAAAATAATTTAGGGTAGAAAGATGAGTAAAACAATTTTTGATAAGATATGGAACTTTCATGTTGTTAAAGAGATACCTGACGGCCCCTCGATACTTTACATAGACAGACATTTTATACACGAGGTTACGAGTCCGCAGGCCTTTTCGGGGCTGGAGAAGAGAGGAGCCAGACTGTTTCGCCCCAATCAAACATTTGCAACGTGCGATCATAATGTTCCAACGATAAACCAACATCTGCCAATTGCAGACGAATCATCCAGGATACCTGTGGAAAGGTTGGCAGAGAATACTAAAAAGCATGGGGTTACTTATTTTCCATTAGGTGACCCCTCCAATGGTGTGGTTCACATAATAGGCCCCGAACTGGGACTCACCCAGGTGGGTATGACAATAGTGTGTGGGGACAGCCATACATCTACCCACGGCGCTTTTGGAAATATTGCCTTTGGAATTGGAACAAGTGAGGTTGAGATGGTCTTTGCAACGCAATCACTGCTGCAGACAAAACCGAAACAGATGCTTATTGAGGTCAATGGAGCTCTTAAAGAGGGAGTCTGCGCCAAGGATATAATTCTGCACATAATTTCAAAACTTGGAACATCGGAAGGAACCGGCTATTTTATTGAATTTGCCGGTTCTACCATAAGTTCATTGACTATGGAAGAGAGGATGACTATTTGCAATATGAGTATCGAAATGGGTGCCAGAGGCGGGATGATTGCTCCGGACGAAACCACATTCCACTATTTGAAAGGGAGAAGATACTCTCCAAAAGGAGAGGAGTGGGAAAAGGCAGTTGAACGTTGGCGCAGTCTAAAAAGTGATGCAGGGGCAAAATACGATGCTCACTACACATTTACCGCAGATCAGATTGAACCTATGATTACCTATGGCACAAACCCTGGAATGGGTATGAAAATAACTTCACTGGTACCTGACACCGGGAGTAAACCGTTGGAATATATGGGATTTAAAGCTGGGGAGAGACTCCTTGGTAAAAAGATAGATTATGTATTTCTGGGAAGTTGTACAAACGGCAGGATTGAGGATTTCAGAGCCTTTGCAAATTTTGTAAAAGGGAAGAAAAAGTTTGCGGATGTTGAAGCATGGCTGGTGCCTGGTTCAAAAGCTGTAGAGAGGGCAATTGAGCAGGAGGGAATCGGTAATATCTTAAGAGATGCAGGTTTTGCCGTAAGAGAACCCGGCTGTTCTGCCTGCCTTGGAATGAACGAAGACAAGATACCTGCCGGAAAATACTGCATTTCCACATCCAACAGAAATTTCGAGGGAAGACAGGGACCGGGCGCAAGAACCCTTCTGGCAGGCCCTTTGGTGGCTGCTGCCGCTGCTGTTTACGGAGTAATAACCGATCCAAGGACAATTAAATAAGCAATTATGAGTTTTAACAAGATTACTATATTGGAGTCAAAGCCGATTTTGATGCCGATAGAAAATATTGATACAGATCAGATTATACCGGCAAGATTTCTGAAGACAACAACCCGCGAAGGTTTCGGAAAAAATCTCTTTTACGACTGGAGGTACAATTCCAACGGAGAAAAGAATTCTTCTTTTGTTTTGAACAGAGCTGAAGGCGATGGGACAATTCTGGTTGCCGGAAGAAACTTCGGTTGCGGATCGAGCAGGGAACATGCTGCGTGGGCGATATACGATTATGGAATCAGAGCTGTCGTTTCCAGCTTTTTTGCCGACATCTTCAAAAACAATGCTCTTAACAATGGCCTGCTTCCGGTAAAGGTGAGCCAGGAGTTCCTTGACAGAATTTTTGCAGCTTCCGGGACAACTCTGGTTATCAACCTTCCAGAAAGGACTATAACAAATTCAAGAACTGGAGAGAAAGAGAGTTTCGAGATAAATTCCTACAAGCAGAATTGTCTCACTAATGGCTATGACGATATAGACTATCTTCTTGCCAATATAGGGTCTATAAAGGAGTATGAACAATTTACAAAGAGATAACGACTATGGAAAAAATAATAGCAACACTGGCCGGAGATGGAATAGGTCCCGAAATTGTTGGAGAAGCTGTAAAAGTTTTAAAAGCGGTTGAGAAAAGATTCAACCACAAGTTTGTATTCAATTACGGAGTGATAGGTGCAGCGGCGATTGATAGCTGCGGGGAGCCCTATCCGGCAGATACACACGCTCTCTGTCTGAATTCCGATGCAATTCTCTTTGGGGCAATCGGCGACCCCAAATATGATAATGACCCTGCTGCCAAAGTGCGCCCGGAACAGGGCCTGTTAAAGATGAGAAGAGAGCTTGGATTGTATGCAAATATAAGACCTGTAGAACTTTTTACGGAATTATCACATCGTTCCCCTTTAAAGGAGGAGATAATCAAAGGGGTAAATATGGTTGTAGTACGGGAACTTACCGGAGGTATCTACTTTGGAGAGCCACGCGGAAGGAGCGAAGATGGAACAAAGGCCTTTGATACTTGCGTTTATACAAAGCCAGAGGTAGAGAGGATTTCTCGGCTGGCCTTCAAAATGGCAAAAGGAAGGAGAGGAGTGGTTACGTTGGTAGACAAGGCGAATGTTCTGGCTACATCCAGACTATGGCGGGAGGTTGTTACCTCAATTCATAAAAGTGAATTTCCGGAGGTGGCCCTTAACTTTTTGTTTGTAGACAATGCAGCAATGCAACTTGTCACAAATCCGTCAAAGTTTGATGTACTGTTAACCGAAAATATGTTCGGCGATATTCTTAGCGATCAGGCCAGCGTCCTGACCGGCTCTATAGGTCTTTTGCCATCTGCCTCTTTTGGAGATAAAAGTCCGCTTTTTGAACCTATACACGGATCGTATCCGCAGGCAGCGGGCAAAAATATTGCAAATCCAATAGCCACGATACTCTCAGCTGCAATGATGCTCAACGATGCCTTCTATGCAAAAGAGGAGGCGGAAATGGTCAAAAAGGCGTGTAAAATGGCTATTGAGGCAGGAATACTCACCGAGGACCTGGCAGAGAGCGGAAAATCTTACTCAACTACCGAAGTGGGTGAATGGATAGTAAAATACATTTTGAACAACTAAAAATGGCTGAATCGGTTACATCAAGACAAATTCAATGATAACCTGCTCTGAGGAGGTGATGATCCTGCTAAAAACCGTTCCTTCTTCTATTCGACAAAAATACTCTGAGTATTTTTTTGTAGATTTGTAAAAACAAATCGAGATGAATAGTTTTATAGAAAGGATATCCTTGTCAATACAAAAGGGTAAAATAGATATAAAGTCACCATACCCGCCGGATATGAGGGGAGAGCAGGGAGCTGACGAGCTTACAAGGGAGGCTTTGGATAACGGAGTATCTGCAAATGATATTCTTAACAAAGCTATGATTCCGGCAATGGGTGTTGTGGGAGAACTTTTTAAAGAGAAAAAACTCTTTGTACCCCAGGTTCTTATGTCGGCAAAAGCAATGAACAGCGCTATGCTACACCTGAAACCCTATTTTAATTCCGGAGAGATCAAGCAGAGAGGTACTTTTGTAATTGGTACAGTAGCAGGCGATCTGCATGATATTGGTAAGAATTTGGTTTCTATGATGATAGAGGGATGTGGATGGAGAGTGGTCGACTTGGGGGTGGATGTCAAGACAGAACAATTTATTGATGCAGTTTGCGAGTACCCCGGTTGCATAGTGGGAATGTCTGCTCTTCTTACAACAACAATGGAATCTATGGAAAAATCTGTACGAGAGCTTAGGACATCATTCCCTTCCCAAAAGATTCTTGTTGGAGGAGCCCCCTTGAACAAAGAGTTTGCATTTAAAATCGGAGCTGATTTGTATGCTCCCAACCCGCAGGTTGCAGTGGAATATATAAATGCAATTGCTTAAAATGACCGGCAAGGAATATATAGTTAATGCCTACAAACTAAAAGAATGCGACAGGGCAGCCTGGTTACCATTTGTTGGTTGCCACGGAGCTGCATTAATAGGAGAAACGGCAGAGAGATACTTGTCTTCAGGTGGTTTAATTATCAAAGGTCTCAAAGAGGCTATAAAGAGATATTCTCCAGACGGGCTGCCTGTAACCTTCGATCTTCAGCTTGAGGCAGAGGCCTTAGGATGCAGGCTTCTCTATTCACCAACCAATCCGCCGGCCGTAGTTTCGCATCCTCTGGAAGAAGGGATACCATTGTCTGCATTAAAGATTCCATCTCCTAAGGATGGCAGAATCGCTGAAGTACTCAGAGCTGCAGAGGTATTATCAAAGGAGCACCCCAATATTGCATTTTTCGGACTTGTGACCGGGCCATTCACTCTTGCCCTTCACCTTATGGGTACAGAGATATTTACGGCAATGTACGAAGATCCGGAGAGGGTTGATACTGTAATATCTTTCTGTTGCGAAGTTGCCAAAGCACTTTCCGATTACTACATCTATGCCGGCTGCACTGTTATAGCAATAGTAGATCCTATGACCAGTCAGATAGATCCTCTCTCTTTTGAGACATTTGTAATGCAACCTGTAAAAGGTATATTTGACCATATCAGAGAGAAAAACTGTTTAAGTTCGTTTTTTGTCTGCGGTCAGGCCGAACACAATCTGGAGCTTATGGCTAAAAGCAGGCCGGACAACATGTCGGTGGATGAAAATATACCACTATCGGTTGTGAAAAAGGTTGCCCTCTCAAACGGAATCAGTTTCGGGGGAAACCTTAAGCTCACTACTACATTACTTTTGGGGAGTCAGGAAGATTCCGAAAGAGATGCACTGGAGTGTCTGGACACAGGAGGTAAAACCGGGTATATTCTTGCCCCCGGATGCGATCTCCCTATGAATACTCCCATAGAGAATCTGGAAGCTGTAAGCCGCTTGATAAAAGACGGATACAGACAAGAGATTCTGAGAAGAACTGCTGTAGAGACCGAAGATGTTATTATGCCCGACCTTAGCAGCAGATGGGTTGCAAAGAGAGCTGTAATAGATGTAGTTACTTTGGATTCTGCATCATGCGCACCTTGTCAGTATATGATGGAGCTGGTTAACAGATTAAAGTCTCAATTTACGGATAATGTGGATATATACGAACATAAAATTAAGACAAAAGAGGGACTGCAGATGATGAGAAGTCTGGGTGTCAGGAATATTCCCACAATCTGCATCAACGGTAAGATAAAGTTTGTGTCAATAACTCCACCTCTTAAGGTTTTGGTTGAGGTCGTAAAAGAGGAGTTGCAACAATGAAAACAAGTCCGATCCCCCTGTATCTTATTTCCGGCTTTCTCGGGAGCGGGAAAAGCTGTTTCCTCAGAAACATTCTTGAAAAGCTGGGAGATGACAGAAGGATTGGAATTGTACAGAATGAATTTTCTTCGATAAATATAGATTCCAGAATTCTTAAGGAGAGCAAAAAACCTTACGCAATAATGGAGGTTAACAGGGGCTCGGTATTCTGCCTCTGTCTGCTGAATGATTTTATACCTTCATTGTCCCGTTTCATTGATGATGAACAACCCGATGTTCTTTTTATTGAAGCTTCCGGACTTTCAGATCCGGTTGCAATTTTACAGATGGTACACTCCCCGCATCTCTCGCATAAAGTGAGGTTTACCAAAGCTTATACAATAGTGGACGGCTATTTGTTTGAAAAACAGGTAAGAATGCTTAAGTCTGTCTCCAACCAAATCAGAATAGCAGACTGCGTGCTGATAAACAAATGCGACAAACTAGAACCAAAGGATACGATAACTATTGCTTCACAGATAAAGGAATATAACCCTTTCTGTAACATCCTGAACACAGAATATTCGACACTGCCTGTTTCTGAAATTGAGATTGTAAGTTCAGGCTCAGGCACTGCTCTGGCTCTTTCACATCTTGCTGCCGATGAATGCAGGCCATTGAGCTTTCCGCCGGATGTCAGAGTAGAGACAATATCTACTGCCAAAAAGATCCCGCGGGAAAACTTTGACAGACTGGCACAAATTATTAAGCCACTGTTGAGGGTAAAGGGTTTTTTAAGGGCGACCGACGGGTCAAACTGGACTATCCAGTCGGTATCGGGCGATATCTCCTTCCGGGAATACAGTCATAATCTACTCAGAAGTGAAATGGTTCTTTTTGGAGAGGAGATAGAGATTAACTATATCAATAAACTTTTTTTGCCGTGAAAGAGATGTTTGAATACAAGGTAAGCCTATCATCCATAATGCCAGACAAAGGCGAAATTGCACAAAAGGTGGGTCACGATTTTGTGGAAGAGGCAGATAAAGTACTTATGCGGCTCTCTTCGATAGAGGCAAAAGGGGCATTCATAATAATAGATCCTTCTGAATCAGGTTTTCATTACGGTGCAAAAGTAAAGTCGGCATTTTCAAAAGCAGAAAGAGTTGCTCTTTTCGTCGCATCACTCGGGGAGACGTCCAAAAGGATCATCAACTTTTACAGAGAGGACCCTCTTGCCTATTATATGGCCGATTTTCTGGCATCGGAGTTTGCAGAAGCAATGGCGGGATATATGTACGGGAGAATAAAGGAGTATGCTCTTAATTTTGATTGGGGCTGCTCCAACAGATATAGTCCGGGTTATTGTGGATGGAGTGTTAAGGAGCAGGGAATCCTGTTCGGGTTTTTTCCGAAAAATTCTTGCGGAGTAAGACTTTCGGAGAGCTTCCTTATGGATCCGGTTAAATCTGTGAGTGGTGCGATTGCACTGGGTAGGGAGGTCAGATATCAGGAGTATGGATGCAAGATGTGTGAAGAGAAAAATTGTTTGTATAAATCTAAACTTTAGAATATGAGTTATACGCCCAGAGAGAGGGTTTTGGCCGCAATGGATTTGCAGAAGCCAGACAGAGTACCACTGATGTGCCAGTTCAGTATCGGCTCAATGATGCAACAACTTAAACCGTCTCCTGCAGAGTTCTGGTATGATGGTGAACTCTTCGCAATGGGGTTGGTTGAGTTGTGCAAAAGGTTCAACTTCGACGGGATACTGGTTAGTTTACATGGTCACTCTCCCGATTGGAGAGAAAAAGTAATATCTTTCAAAGAGTTGGAGGAGGGGAGACAAGAGCTGACCTTTGATGATTGCAAGGAGTTGCACACCTGGACCGACCTTCCGATGGTAAAATACTTTAACAAACCTCTTCCAAAAAGCATAGACGATATAGATATACAAAGGGATGTACCCGGTGTGATAGACTATATTCCTGTTTCGCAGGGCCTTTACTTTAAAATTGACCAGAGGCACCCCTTTGACATTTTCTTGCGATTAAGAGAGATGGTTGGACAGAGATACTCCATACACGGAGAGATCACCTCTCCTTTCGACTATCTTCTCGATCTTCTGGGATACGAACAGGGGTTGATATCCCTAATTTTGAACCCGGATAAATGCAAGGAGATACTGCAGAAGTTTACTGACGGAATTTGCTCTCTGGCAGAGGAGATGTGCAAATATGACATTGATGCGGTTAAAGTTTCCTCACCGTTTGCTGGAATGGGATTTATCTCTCCTGAGCATTATCAGGAGTTTGTGTTGCCTTATGAGAGCCAGTTTATAAGAAAGATCAGGGAATGGGGCAAACATGCCTATATTCATACCTGTGGCCACATTGATGACAGGCTTGAACTTATGCAACAATCCGGAGCCTCCGGTCTTGAATGTCTGGATCCGGAACCTGTAGGGAATGTAGACCTTAAGAATGCGTTCGACAGAATAGGCGACAAGATGTTTATCAAGGGAAACATAGACTCCATCAACTCTCTTCTTTATGCCGACGATGCAAAAGCAGAAGAGGATGTACTCAGAATAATTGAAACCGGGAAAAAAGGAAGTGGCTTTATCCTGAGTACTGCCTGTTCCATTGCACCAATGGTAAGCGCAGATCGCTTGCAGATGCTCTCCAAACTTGTAGAGAGAGCAGGCTTATACGAATATTAATGAATTATGCCAGATTGAGCAGATTCTCTAACAAAAGATAGATTAAACCGGAAATAACCAAAGTTGCCGGTATGGTGAAAATCCACGCTGCCACAATGTTTTTTGCGGTTGCCCATTTTACTGAAGCTGCTCCTTTGGTCATTCCAACCCCAATGATGGCACCGGTAATTGTATGTGTTGTGCTTACAGGTATTCCAGACAAGGCTGTACCGATTAATGTTATAGCTCCGGCTGTTTCTGCGCAGAAACCCTGTACAGGTTTCAGTTTTGCCAGTCCGTCGCCCAGCGTTCTGATCACTTTCCACCCCCCGGTAATGGTTCCCAACGCAATTACGGAGTAACAGGTCATTGTCAACCAAAAAGGAACGTGGAATGCTGTGGTTCCGTTATACAGGTATGTCGATATAAAATCGTTGGAACCAGCGACACTGTAAAGCAGAATGGCAATAATACCCATTGTTTTCTGTGCATCGTTGCCACCGTGCCCCAAACTGAATACAGCAGATGAAAAAAGCTGTAGGATATGAAAGGTTTTTTCAACCTTGAGCGGGTGCCTGTTCTTGAAGACTCGCATTGTTATTGTCAGAATGATAAAACTTAGAATTGCTCCTATCAGAGGGGCAAGAATAATGAAGAGACCGATCTTGAAAATTCCGGTTGCTATTAAAGCACTACTTCCGTGGGCAAACCAAACAGGTCCGATAAGACCTCCTATTAAGGCATGTGATACACTGATAGGCATTCCGAAATGTGTGCAGGCCCACACCCAAATGACAGACCCTATCAGTGCGGACAATATCACATATGGGTTAACAGCACTGGATTCCACTATTCCTGTACCCATTGTGTTGGCAACGTGTACTCCAAAAAGAAAAAATGCCGCAAAGTTCCAGAATGCGGCCCAGCATACAGCTGCAGCTGGGGAGAGTACCTTGGTTGAGACGATTGTTGCAATTGAATTTGCCGCATCGTTCATACCGTTCAAAAAGTCAAAAAGGAGAGCTAATACAATAGCGATTATTACAACTGTTAACATAATCCTGTAATTAAGCCAGTTTAACAATAATTGAACGTATGCTGTCGCCTACATCTTTCGCTCTGTCGGTTGTATCTTCCAAGCTTTGAACAATATTTTTATGTTTTACCAATTCAATGGCATCTTTTTCATTTTCAAAAAGAAAACTGTTGAAATTCTCGTACAAATCATCTACCTCGTGCTCGATATCCTTGATTTTTTTGCACTCTTTGAGGATTAAATCGCTTTTTTTAGCAATGAATTCCAGTTGCATCATAATTCCTTTTAGAATCTTTGCATCTTCCACAATATCGTCGATTATTGTTATCATATCTTTATATGTGGTCTTAGGTTTGTACATAACTTTTTTTCTTGCAGCATCGTGTATGAAGTCCAGGAATGTATCTATTCTCGAAGCGAGAACATGTATATCTTCTCTATCAAAAGGGGTTACAAATGTTTTGTTAAGTTCATCGTAGATTTTTGCAGTAATATGATCGCCCTTTTTTTCCAATTCGTTAATCTTTTTGTAGTACTCTTTCTGATTCTCGTAATTACTCTCAAGAAAGAGTGTTTTCAAATCGTCGGCTGCCTCAGTAATATTCTCTAACTGAGCGATGAAAAGTGGGTAGAATTTCTTCTCCTTAACAATAAATAACTGGAAAAATCTGTCTGCTTTCATTTTTTTAAAATTTAACTACAAAAGTAATTGATGGGAGTAAATTTAGTGAAAAAGGATAAATCAATTGCTAAAAAATTAACAAAAGCGTAACATTATTTCAATATTACGCTATAAGAGCCAGACTTCTTTTAATAAATCTGCTGAGATCTTCTCCTTTTAACATTCCGTTAGAAAGCAAAGCTAAATCGGTAACCTCTCTAATAAGATCGTTCTCTTTACCAAATTTAGTGAGAAGCTCCTTCCTCTCTTCATTAATCTTATCGATACTCTCTTCCACCTCTTTTTTCTCGTTCTTAACTGCAGTTTCAATCTCTTCGGGTTTAAGATCTTTAATCTTTTCATTAATAGCATCGAGCTTCATCTTAGGGCCAGAAATTTTATTGTTAAAATCGTCAGTTTTAGCAGATAATGCATTCTCCTTACTTTCGAATATCTTATTGATTATCGGGTGCCTGTAATTGATGGTAATAGTGTAGGACTCCGGAAGTGATCCGTAAAAATTCATTCCGCCGTTGAGCGCTGCCATCTCTCTGTATCTGCGCATAAATTCAGATTGAGTGATCAGGATTGCGCCATCTTTCTCATCGAGATTTTCAATCTCGAAGTTATAGTGAGCTCCGGTAGGGAGAGCAGCTTCAAAAGCGTGGGATATATCTGCAATCTCCTCTTTGGAGAGGTCGGGTTTAGTAATATCCTCCTTCTTAATAAGCTTGTCTATATGATCAGAATCGACTCTCGCAAATGTTGTCTCTTTAAACTTGGATTCGAGTAGATTTACAAAGTGAGCATCCAATTGACTGTCAAATACAAGAACATCGTAACCTCTGTTCTTTGCCGACTCAATGAAGGAGTATTGTTCCTCCTTGTTGGTTGCATACAGGTATACCAGACGCTTGTTTTTGTCTGTCTGGACCGGCTCAATTGCTGTTTTGTACTCTTCATAACTGAAGTACTTGTCGTCGGTATTCTTTAACAGTGCAAACTTCTCTGCTCTTTCGTAGAATTTCTCTTCCGATAACATTCCGTATTCTATGAACAGTTTAAGGTTGTCCCATTTCTCCTCAAGGTTTTTCCTGTCATTTTTGAAAATCTCTTCTAAACGATCTGCCACTTTTTTAGTAATATGGCTAGAAATCTTCTTAACATTGGAGTCTGATTGAAGGTAACTTCTGGAAACATTGAGCGGAATATCGGGTGAATCAATTACACCGTGAAGAAGTGTGAGAAAATCGGGTACTATGCTCTCAACAGAATCAGTTACAAAAACCTGATTGCAATAGAGTTGTATTTTGTTTCTGGAAATTTCCAACTTGTCTTTGATTTTAGGAAAATATAAAATGCCTGTCAAATTGAAAGGGTAGTCTACATTCAGATGGATGTAAAACAGAGGATCTTCTTGCATAGGGTATAGCTCTCTGTAGAATTCCATATAGTCCTCTTCCTTGAGATCACTGGGTTTTCTTACCCACAAAGGGTTTGTGTTATTCACAAACTTATCGGTACCGAACTCTACCTTTACAGGAAGAAATTTACAATACTTGTTCAGAAGGGAGGTGATTTTATTCTCCTGTGCATACTCTTTGGACTCATCATCAAGATAGAGTATAATGTCTGAACCTCTCTCTTTCCTGCTGCCTTTGGTAATTTTGTATTCCGGATCACCTTCGCAACTCCATTTAACGGGTTCAGAACCCTCTTTCCATGACAGAGTTTGTATCTCCACCTTTTTCGAAACCATGAATGCAGAGTAAAAACCCAGCCCAAAGTGCCCGATAATGTTGTTTAACTGATCTTTATACTTGTCAAGAAACTCGCCCGCACTGGAAAAGGCAATTTGATTTATATATTTCTGAACCTCTTCCTCTGTCATTCCGATACCGTTGTCGCTAACGGTAATTGTCCCTTTTTCAGGGTCGGATGAGACTGTTATTTTAAGGTCACCAGTCTCTCCCTTGAACTCTCCGGTACTGGCTAATACCTTGAGCTTTTGTGTGGCATCAACGCCGTTTGAAATTAATTCTCTTAAAAAAATCTCGTGGTCTGAATAAAGAAATTTTTTGATAACAGGGAAAATGTTTTCGGTTGTAACTCCGATAGTACCTTTTTGCATAATATCTGACTTTAAATTTTTAGTAATAATATTTATGCCGTGGTAAAATCAAAAGCTGTACCAAACGAACATTATGACAAAATGCTGACAAATAGACAGAGTGCTACTTGCAAACCATTATATCAAGGATCATGTTATCTGTTTTTTGCATACCGACAGAGCCGATACTCCCAAGGTTCTTTATTGTCTTTTCTATATCTTTTTCGATAATTCCGTCATTTTCCGAGATGCATATATTATCCAGAGCCAGTATTGAGGACTGAATTGCGGATGATACTCCTGACGCCACCTTTAATGCACATCCCACTTTGGCCCCGTCGCAGACCATTCCGGTAATGTTTCCGATCATATTTTTAATTGCATAACAAACCTGGTCATAACTACCTCCTCTCAGAAACACAATTCCGCAAGAGGAGCCGGTTGAGGCTATTACACATCCACAAAGTGCAGATAATTTGCCCAGATACCCTTTAATGTGTATTGCCACCAAGTGACTTAAAACCAATGCTCTTGCCAACTCTTCGCGTGTAGAATTGAGCTTTTCTGCTGCGGCAATAACCGGCATTGTTACTGTTATTCCCTGATTTCCGCTTCCCGAATTGCTCATCGCAGGCAATATGCACCCGGCCATCCTGGCATCAGATGCCGCAGCAGTGAGTGACATCGAATATGTGAGCAATCCGTCTCCGAAGATATTCTTATGCACATTGTCCTGAATGGTCCGGCCAACCTGTAAACCATATTTGTTTGCCAGACCCTCTTTAGCCAAAGCCTTGTTAAGAGTGACAGAGTCGAGAATAAATTCTATATCTTTAAAAGGAATCTGTTTTGCAAACCGGAAGATGGTTTTTACATTCAGTTTATAGTCGAGTGTTCCTTTCTGTGAGCCATGGCTCGTCTGATCAATTTGATCACCTTTTTTCTGTTCAAAAAGTGTAGCGCCATCTCTCTCAACGAACACGATAGAGTCGTGATTCTCCTCTATTATAGTTTTTGAATAATGATTTCCGGAAAAACAAGATGCAGAAATATATAGTTTTAGATTGGTTTTGGCGAGATTTACAGTTACCCGGTTTTCCTCTGCCATCTTTTTGGCAAGAGCAATACTTGTTTCGTCCAGATCCTTTAAAACCTCCAGCTTATACTCCGATTTACCGCAAGTTACACCTAAAGCTGCGGCAATGTGAAGCCCAACCATTCCAGTCCCGGGTACACCAACACCCATTCCGTTTTTCAGAATATTCCCGCTCACTTCTACCTCTACTCTTTCGGTTTTAAGCCCGATCTTCGCTAGCTCTTCGGAAGCGCGGGCAACTGCCAGGGATACAGCAATGGGTTCCGTGCAGCCAAGGGCAGGTTTAACCTCTGTGTGTATCAATTCAATAATTTCAAGTTCTCTCTCTCTATCTAACATCAGTCTCAAAAAAATTAATAATCATATTAATCAAATTATCTATCTCTTCTTCACTTTTAAGTGCCTCAACAGGAAAGCCGAGAGCAACCGAGCGGTAGGCACCTTTATACGCAACTCCTGCCGAGATGTTGTTGTCTGCATATCTGAAAATAGTCCAGGCATCATTTCCAACAGGCTCTATACCATCAGGACTTTCAACACAATATGAAAATTTGTTAGGAGTTGTATAAAACGAGAATTTGCTTTCAAAAGGGTAGGGACTTGGTGCTGCCTTAACTTCACCGGTTTTGCTGGCACAGTTTGTCCGCCACTGATATTTAAGCGTTTGCATTGCAAAATCTTTACTCTCTTTGTCCATATTTATGTTGTCCCATATATCTGTGGCGATGTTGGCTCCGGATACAATTATGTTTCCGCCATTTGCAGTGTATGCTTTAATTGCAGACTGGAACTCTTTAGAGAAAACCTCATATTTTGGAAAATGAACGCCTCTTCCTATTTGAGTCTGTAGCTGTTTCCCTAAAACGACATCTACGATTTTATACTCTTTCATATCGACAGTCGAGTCTGTAACTGCGTCCCTGCTGCAGGAGACAAAACTGTAACCTGCATTGGTAAATGCTTTTCCGTGAACATAAGGATAGTCGAATGTATTTCCGGCAATCACTTTGGTCTCATAATCGGCATAAGATGCTCCAAATCCGGGAGAATCATCATCCATCCACGGAATCGCTCTTCTGTATTCATACTGGCTTCCTATATATGAAAAATCTCTGATATATGGCACTCCGTGGTCCAGATAGTCCTGGAACCCGCCCATTGTAGTGTCTTTGGTCGCAAAACTGGATGGGGCGGAGATTCTGTCAAAACCATTTACAATCAGTACCTTCCCTTTTTCTATCGGTGCCTGATAAACAGACAGTATCTCCGATGGAAAACTCTCGCCTCCACCATTTGCCGCTGTAACTTTAAAACTGTATATTTTCCCTTTCTCAATCTCTGTTGAAAAGGTGTTATCACTAACAACGCGACCGTTGTCAAACCCTCCGTCGTCCACTCTTGTGTAGACAACATATTTTGCCGGTTTCGCAGATGGTTCCAGAGAATCCGGCACCTCTTTCCAAACAAGTTTTACTGCACCGTTATCAAGTGTTGCAGCGAAGTTCTTTACAGGAAGCGGTTGTACCAAATACTCCTTTCCCTGGCTATAGTTCAGATATTTTAGCATCCCTTTATAGATTGCTCTGCTCACTGTAAACCTGAAATTAGGATCCAGACCATATCTCATATCTGCAAGATTCTGGTGGGAGAGAAATTCAAGAAGCATAGCCGGAACCTTAGGTGTTCTGGATTCAGAATAAGAGCGGTCCCATATAGATCTTCTCTGCCATATAGGCTCGTATGTGGCTCTGATATCTTCCACTATCTGAGACTGTACCATGTCTGTAAGGTATCTGTTGTTGAACCTTGGTTCTCCTGTAGGAAACTTGTCTTCTCCGTTGGAGAACCTTGTATAAATTCCCAGTGTGCCTATTATGGAATCATTTAATGTTGTTCCGGCATCTGTGTGAAATGCGAATGCCAGATCTATCGGAATGTTGAGACCAGCCTCCTCCGGATTGCTTTTAGAGCCTCCGCAAAGCACATTAACCCATCTTCCCCTTGACATATAATCGTCGTTATAATCATTTGCATTCTTGTTTGGTGAATATATTGTATCTGAGAATCCGGCCCATTGAAGCCAGTATCTGGCACCTTCTGCATACCTTGGATAACCACTGGTTATGGGGTTTACATCAATCGGAACAACTATCTTTTTGATTGGCTCAGTAGATGAGCTCGGCCTGTTGAGCTCTGAACCGGTTTCGGCAGGTTTACGGGCAATATTTCCCATTCCTCCCCCGAACTTTACTGCATCGGCAGTGACTACTTCGCCTTTTTTTACAGAAGAGTTAGACAACTCTACAAAATATTTAGAATTGCTTCCTTTATTAAATTTGAAGGTTCCTATATAGATCCAGGTACCACCTCCCATCTTCTGGTTTACCCTGAATTTTGTGGCACCTCCTGTATGATGAACCGTATAAACTGCATTTTCCGAACTGTTTGGAAACGATTGGTAAGAGACATATACAGCATATTCACCACTTTCGGGAATGTCTGGAGTCCAGACAGCTGAGCTTTGATTACCCTTCCTCAGACCGGTAACAGTGCGGGCTGTACCTGATGTAAATGGATTCTCTCCGCTCAGGTATGTATCCTTTACATTTTTGAAACCGGGCAGTGCTGAGTTTAACCAAATTGCGCTTACGGAACTCTCAAAATATCCTGGAAGTGATGAATCGTTATCTACAATTACCTCATTGACCTGACAATCCCTCTCTCTGGGCAGCATCACTACTGCTCCGGCGTTTTCCAGCATAGGAACCAGAAACGGGAGGACATAAGACTGAGTATAGAGGTCCTCGACTGTTTGAAAAATTCTTGCTCTCTGCCACTCCCAGCGCAGCAACTTCTGTTCATAATAGTAACCGTGACTTTGCCAGAGTGCCAGATGTCTGTTTTGCAGACCTTTGTCAATTGTAAACGGCCTTGATTCCCTGCTCACAAGTGAGGATGTCTGAACGTTTTTTTTGTCCCGTTTGACCCCTTTTTTAGGTTTCTCCGCCACTTTTGACTTAAAAAAAGGAGGAACCAAATCTTCGATCATCTTATCATTACTGTAAAGTCTAATTTTAGAATTTTCATACTCTATTGGTAGAAGAGAGGTTGCTATGCTATATGCTTGATTTACATCTGCTTCTCTAAAAGGATATTCCGACAGCGCGGTGGAAAAATATATTGAAAGAGTTGTTTTGTTTTTGATAACCGAGTCAATTGTAACCTTTCCAACCACAAAAGCCTTTGGTTTAAAGCGACTTTGAAGTGAATCTGAAATTGGTTTGAATATCTCCTTGTTCAACTTTTGGGCTGGCATAACAATGGGGTAAAGAAGAGCCAATAAAATTTGAAATGTAAAAAGAAATCGTTTCATATTGCATGAATATTGAATGACAAATGTAATCAAATTTTGCAACAGGCATTGACAAACAATATAAAATAGTATCTTTGTCGACACTCCATAAATATGCTTAACATTCTAATTTACTTTAACTATGATATCTAAACTCATCTTGGCAAACCTGCCTACAAAAATTGAAAAACTTGAAAGACTCTCCAAAGAGTGGGATGTAAATTTGTATGTAAAAAGAGATGACCAAACCGGTAGTGAATTTTCCGGAAATAAAATCAGAAAACTGGAATATGTCTTAAAAGAGGCGCTTGAGCGGGGTTGCGACACAGTTATCACTTGTGGCGGAATACAGTCCAACCATTGTCGCGCAACGGTTGCTGCCGCCACTAAACTGGGAATGAATGCTGTAGCACTGCTCAGAATTAATGAAGAGCCAAAGGTGGAGGGTAACTATTTTTTAGACAAACTTTTTGGAGCAGACATCAGGTTTTGTACTCCTCAAGAATATAGGGAGATCAGAAGTGAGATAATGAAAAAAATTGCGCAGGAGTATTCATTAAAGGGCCATAAGGCCTATATTATTCCGGAGGGGGCTTCATTCGGAATCGGGACATTGGGCTATTACTCTTGCCTCACAGAGATTGCGGCCCAGGAAAAAGAGATGGGGATAAGTTTTGATACAGTGATAGTTGCAGTAGGCTCCGGCGGAACTTATGCCGGTTTATACCTGGCAAACAAATTTTTCAGGTTAAACAAGAGAGTGATAGGAATGGCGGTATGTGACAACCAGAATTATTTCAGAGATGTGATTGTTGATATTAGCAGAGAGGCGCTTCCGTATATAGGCGAAAAAATTGATGTCCTCAGGGAAGAGATAGAGATCAATGACAAGTATGTAGGTATCGGGTACGCCTTAAGCAGGCCGGAAGAGCTGGCTTTTATTACAGAGATTGCAAGAAAAGAGGCATTGATTCTCGATCCGGTCTACACTGGTAAGGCAATGTATGGTCTTTACAATGAGATTAAAGCATCCAATATTTCCAGGTCTTCAAACATATTGTTTATCCACACCGGCGGGTTATTCGGATTATTCCCAAAACAGGAACAATTTGAATTTTAGCCCTTTCCGATGTTGAATATTACTTTTTCATATATCCGTAAAATATATCGGTAGCCGGGATAAAGGTCTCTTTAACGGTTCTTGGACTTATCCATCTGATCAGGTTGAACTCTCCACCCGCCTTGTCGTTTGTTCCGGAACCTCTGGACCCTCCGAAAGGCTGCTTACCTACAACTGCTCCTGTAGGCTTGTCGTTTATATAGAAGTTACCTGCCGAGTATCTTAATTTCACACAGATATCCATAACCGCAACCCTGTTTTGTCCGAAAACAGCACCGGTCAGTCCATACGGAGAGGTAGTATCGCATAGCTCTACCGTCTTGTCTACATCTTTATCGTCATAAACATAGGTTGTAAGTACAGGACCAAAAATTTCCTCTTCCATACTCTTAAAATGAGGATCGGTGGTCTTTATAAGTGTAGGAGCAACAAAGTAACCCTCAGATTTGTCATATGTTCCGCCGAATACAATCTCTGCATCTTTGGAGGCTTTGGCATACTCAATATATGAGGCTATGTTGTCGAAAGAGGCTTCGTCAATAACGGCATTGATAAAGTTACCGGGATCTTTTACATCTCCAATCTTTACAGACTTAAAAATTTGTGCCATCTCATTTTTTATACCTTCCCAAAGAGACTTGGGAACGTACATCCTGGATGCAGCAGAACATTTCTGACCCTGATACTCAAATGCACCACAGAAGGCAGCAACTGCCACCTCTCTGATTTGTGCAGAGGGGTGTACGAATATGAAATCCTTTCCTCCGGTCTCTCCAACAAGTCTCGGATAAGATTTGTAATTGACAAGATTATCGCCAACCTCTTTCCAAAGAGTATTAAAGGTATTGTTGGACCCTGTGAAGTGAATACCGGCTAAATCCTTGGAACTCAATACATGTTTTCCAATCAACGACCCACTGCCCGGTAAGAAGTTTATCACTCCGGCGGGAATTCCGGCTTCCATATAAACCTTCATCAGGTAGTAATTGGAGAGAATAGCTGTGGAAGCAGGTTTCCAGATTGTGGTATTTCCCATCATCACAGGAGACATATTGAGGTTAGATGCGATTGATGTGAAGTTAAAAGGGCTGATAGAAAAGACAAAACCCTCCAAGGCTCTGTATTCCATTCTGTTTAACTGGTTGTATGAAGATAGGGGTTGTGTCTTGTATATATCTGCCGCGAATGCAGTGTTGAATCTTAGAAAATCAATTGTTTCACAGGCAGAATCAATCTCTGCCTGGTATATATTTTTGCTCTGCCCCAACATTGTGGCGGCATTGATGGTTGCTCTGTAATTGTTTGCAAGAAGCTCTGCTACTTTAAGCAAAATTGAAGCCCTTGTGGTCCAGTTCATATCCGACCATATTGTGTGTGCCTCTTTTGCAGCTTCAATTGCCATTTTGATCTCTTTTTCGCCGGCTTTATGGTAGATAGCCAATGTATGTGAGTGTTTGTGAGGCATTACAATTTTTGCAGTATCTCCGGTAAACACCTCTTTTCCACCAATAATAAGCGGAATTTCAATTACTTGAGAACTTTGTCTATCCAGTTCTTTGTCTAAGGCAACTCTTTCCGGGCTTCCTGGGAGGTAGCCCAATATGGGTTCATTGTCTGGTAATGGAAAATTGTAAATAGAATTATTCATAAATTTAGACGATTATTTTGTTCAGATGCAACAAATAATAAACAGGCTCGTTTATCATTCAGAAGCAAAGTTATGACGATATATCGTAATATCAAAAAATATGAACACAATAATAGCGAAGAAGCTCTTTATGATGAGTGTCATAAAAAACTCTACTTTACAAGCCTTCGTATTCTGAATAATTCAATGGATGCAGAGGAAGTTATGCACGACACACTATTGACCTACTTCAGAAAAGGTATGGTATTTCAAACGGTAAAAGAGAGAGACAACTGGCTGGCGCGGGTATGCATTAACCTCTCGATTGACAGGCTAAGAAGGTACAAATCTGAAAACCTTCTGATCAATTCTAAAGAGATAAAAAGCGAAGAGGAAGATGTAGATGTATATGAGGAGAAAAGTGAAAGCTTTAGTTTTAAGGGGGTAACAGTAGATCAGGTAAAAGCTGCTATGAATAATCTATCTGCGGGTTACAGGTTGGTTTTATCTCTTCATCTTTTTGAAGGTTTCGACTACGAAGAGATTGCACAGATTACACAACTAAAAGAGGTTTCTGTCCGGTCACAGTATATTAGGGGAAAGGCAAGACTTATTGAGGAGATAAGGAGAAAAAGAGAATTATCAGGTTAAATGAAAGATATGATATGTATGATATGGAAGAGCTGAAGAATTTTATAGACAATAACAGAGGAGATTTCGAAAATGAAAACCTGCCTGAATTTCATAAGAAGAGATTTTTACTTAAGTTGCAGAAAGAGCATAGAGTAGAGAGACGCAAATATGCAACCGGAAGAATAAGATTCTATCTGGCAGCTGCCTCTGTTACCCTGCTTCTGATTCTTACACCACTTTTGTACTTGAACAGGGCGTATACTAACCGTGCTCTGGATGCTTCAGACTACATAGTTTTACTGGAAGAGAGGAGTGAATCTATTACAAAAATGGCAGAAAAGTTGAATCCTCAAGAGAAGAACATGGTTCTATGTACACTTGAACAGCTTACTTTTGAAGCGGTACTGTTTGATTCTCAGCTATCGGACGATGTGAGCAACGGAGAGAGAAATGAGTTGGTCAAAAGATATTACTCCCCAAAAATTGAAGGGGTAGACAAGTTGAAAAAATATGTTACACAACTAAAATAACACACAATGAAAAAATTGCTTTTATTAGTAGTCGCAGTAATGTCATTTGGAATGGCAGCATTTGCGCAAACAATCACAAAATCTTTTCCGGTTACTAATTTCCAAGGTATTATTGCCAGTGGTGTCTATGACATAGAGCTTGCAAAATCATCGGTTGCGTCTGTTATTATATTGACAGATAAAGAAATAATGCCGTATGTGGAGGTAAAAGTAGTGAGAGGAAACTTAACGCTTTCTCTGGATGGGGATAAAATTCCACACAGACTTAGAAAGAATATGGGACCAATCAAGGCTAAGGTTTCAATGAAGGAGGAACTCTCCTGGCTGACCCTTTCCGGAGCTACCAAATTATTTACCAACGCTCAGTTTTCGCCAAAAACATTTAGCTCTCAAATAAGTGGCGCATCTAATGTGACCGGTTTGAATATTATTAGTGAAATGGCCACTATCAGCGTAAGCGGAGCCTCTTCATTCAATATTAAAGGAAAAGTAAATGAGGCCAATTATGAACTATCCGGCGCTTCTAAAGCAGTTATTGATCAGGATATAAATAAGTTGGATTTGGAGAACAGTGGTGCTACAAAGGTAGAATTTACCGGAAAAACAAATTCTGTATCAATCGAGTGTTCAGGGGCAACCTACACTAAAATGACAGGGGAAAGCGTTACTATGGATGCTGAGGTTTCGGGTGCATCTAAGCTGGATGCCTTGGAATTCAGGGTCTCTGATATGAATATAGAAGTTACCGGAGTCTCTTCTGCAAAATTATTTGTGGAGAAAAATATAGAAGTTGATATTTCTGGCGGCTCTTCAGTTGAATATAAAGGATCTCCTGTCATAAAGAAAACAGATATAAGCTCAATTTCCTCTTTTAAAAAAATTAACTGATAAGGTTTTTGTATTATCTTTATAAAAAATTATGGAGATAATATGAATTATACAAAATTACACAAAGATGCCTTTGTGCTTGATTCTCACTGTGATACTCCATTGCGACTTTTTGATGGAGCCAATCTGGGAGAGAGATCGGCAGAGGGGCATTTTGATTTTCTGAGAATGAAAGAGGGTGGCCTGGATGCTGTATTTTTTGCCATTTATACATCAAATAAAATTGAAGCTGATGCAGCAACCAGAAAGGCCCTGCAATTGATTGCCCGTACCTATGACGCAGTTGAAAATAATCCGGATAAGGTTGAAATAGCGCTCACTGTAGAAGATGCAATGGAATTAAAGAAGAGAGGTTTGACTGCAATTTTTCTGGGAATGGAAAATGGCCTGCCAATTCAAAAGGATCTAAGCCTTCTCAGACTTTTTTATGATATGGGTATCCGCTATATAACTCTCACTCACGCAGGTAATAATGAAATTTGTGACTCTTGCGCAACAAAGGAGAAGCGGTGGAATGGATTGAGTCCTTTCGGAAAAAAGGTTGTGAAGGAGATGAACAGGCTTGGAATGTTGATTGATGTATCGCATATTTCCGATGACTCATTTTACGATGTACTAAAATATTCAAAAAAACCGGTAGTTGCCACACACTCTTGTTGCAGAGCAATAGCAGATCTCCCAAGAAACATGACTGACCAGATGATAAAAGACCTGGCTGAGCACAAAGGTGTTATTCAAATTAACTTTTACCCTCCATTTCTGAACAGGGAATATGCAGACCGGTTTTGGCCTCTTTGTGATGCTTTTGAAACAGCCGAGGAAAGTTACAAAAAGAATCCCAAAAAGTTTAAGAGTCAGTATGACAAGGCCAAAGAGAGGATGTTTGCGTTAAAAAGGCCATCGTATAAAGAGGTT
>Ga0172381_10000731_pt1 | contig 40249 bp, 41 predicted proteins | sample Leawel6488metaG_FD_119754 | JGI IMG/M metagenome (GOLD analysis project Ga0172381, IMG submission 119754) | Leachate microbial communities from a municipal landfill in Southern Ontario, Canada - Leachate well 64-88 metaG | ecosystem: Engineered > Solid waste > Landfill > Unclassified | place... | reverse complement strand
CGCTCCCGGACCCAGGACCTGGCCGACCGCGCGGCCCTGGTGCTGACCCTTACCGCGTTGAGCGTCGGCGGACTTACCCTTGCCATTTGGCTGGTCCTTGGCCAGCACTTCGAGTTTGCCCTGGCCCGCATGGTAACCGTCATGGTGATTGCCTGTCCCCATGCCCTGGGCCTGGCGATTCCGCTGGTCGTCGCTGTGTCCACCGCCATGGCGGCACAGCATGGGCTGCTTATCCGGGACCGGTCTGCTTTTGAGCGGGCGCGCCAACTGCAGGCGGTGGTATTCGACAAGACCGGAACCTTGACGGAGGGACGGTTTGGCGTCACGGATGTGGTCGTGCTGGGTGGATACGCCGAAGATCAGGTCATACGGCTTGCCGCGGCCCTCGAAAGCCAGTCGGAGCACCCCATCGCCGCCGGCATCGTGGCATATGCCAAAGTGAAGGGCATCGGCTTCGAGCCTCCCAAGGAATTCAAGGCCATCCCCGGCAAGGGCGCACAGGCCGTTGTAAATGGGCGCAATGTGAAGGTCGTAAGCCCCGGCTATCTCAAGGAGCATGGTCTTGATGTCAGCGATGAGCGGATCGCGGCCTTGGCATCCCAGGGCAAAACGGTGATATACCTGCTCGTCGACGAGAAACCGGCGGGGGCTGTCGCGCTGGCCGACATCATTCGAGCGGAGTCGCGGGAAGCCCTCGCACGGCTGAAGGGGATGGGCGTGCAGGTGATGATGCTGACCGGCGACTCGGAAGCGGTGGCCCGCTGGGTGGCCCAGGAAATGGGGCTGGACGACTATTTCGCCGAAGTGCTCCCTGGACAAAAGGCGGAGAAGATCAAGGCGGTGCAGGCGCGGGGACTGCGCGTGGCCATGGTTGGCGACGGTGTTAACGATGCGCCTGCCCTGGTGGAGGCGGATGTCGGGATTGCCATCGGGGCGGGCACGGACGTCGCCATCGAGTCGGCGGACATCGTGCTGGTTCGCTCCGATCCCCGGGACGTGGCGGCCATCCTGGAACTTTCCCGGGCGACCTATCGCAAGATGATCCAGAACCTGTGGTGGGGTGCCGGCTACAATATCGTGGCGATCCCCCTTGCTGCCGGGGTGGCTTACAGTATTGGCCTGGTGCTTTCTCCGGCGGTGGGGGCGGCCCTGATGTCCGTTTCCACGGTGATCGTCGCCATCAACGCCAAGCTCCTCCAGAGGGTTCGGCTCACCGCCTAGCACATGGATCGGCAAGCAGCCAGCATGTCGCTTGTTCAGAGCTTCCCCGAACGCAGGATCGCTATCACCCACCACACGCAGAGTACGCTGGCCACCGAGTAGCCGATGAGGCCCAGAAGAGGAATCCCCAGATAATGGGGACCGGAGTGAACGGCCATGACCAGGGATGACCCAATAATAACAGCGGCAATGATCAGGCTCAGGCTGAGGCGGTTGCCCGCACGATCAAGGTGCTGCGAGATCTCTTCCATGGGTGCGTTGGCAACCGTTACGGTCAGTTCACCCTTGGTCAGCTGCTGTAACGCACGGGTGAGTGAAACAGGCAATCCTGTCAGGGTTCGGCGCAACGTGAAGAGGGTCCGATAGATGCCGGGAAAGGCTCCTGTCATATCGGGGAGGAATTGCCGGGCAAGCAACTGCGGCGTAAAGGCCTGTAAGGTGGCAAGCATATTGAAACGGGTGTCCAGGTCGCGCGCCACCGACTCCACAATGATAAAGGCCCTGAAAGCCAGCAAGAACTGGCGCAGTATTCGGAGCTGGTAACGCTGGCTCAAGCGGCTGAACTGGTTCACGATTTCGGCGAATGAAGGCGTCTGGTCCGCCGCCCCGGCATAGTACTGCTCCAAAGCTTCGCCCATATCCCGTGTGAACGCGGCACGATCCACGTCGGGAGCAGCGCCGCCCATCGCCAGATAGGCGGCGGCCAGCCATTCAGGATCTCGGGCAATGACGGCCAAAAAAAGTTGGCTCAGATTTTCCCGATCTCGGGGCGAAAGGCGGCCGACGATACCGAAATCGTGAAAGCACCAGCGCCCATCCGGCAGCAGGAAAAGGTTCCCCGGGTGAGGATCGCCTCGGCAAGACGCCGTCGTTCGGTCGGGGTAGTCTGCGCTGAGGTGACGGCCAGGGCTGTGGTCCATGGTCACGACCGCTTTGATAAGCCGAAGAGCACTCCGATTCCGGTCACAACACGTCCCGTGTCATTCGACGGCGAACGGCCGAAAACATCTTGACTTCGGCGGCGCATATTCCATAGACTTCGAAACATGTCGAATTATGGAAATAACACCGAATCCTTCGTAGCACAGTTCAAAGCGCTGAGTAATCCTCACCGCTTGGCTCTGTTCCGCCGCCTCGCTAGTTGCTGCCCGCCAGGCACAAGCTGTAGTACCGAGGATGCGGTGCGTTACAGCGTTGGCCAGCTTGGCGCAGGGGTCAATGTTTCGATTTCCACACTCTCTCATCATCTGAAAGAACTCAATCGCGCCGGTCTAGTCCAGATGGCGCGCAAGGGTAAGCAGGTTGAGTGTTGGGTGGCTCCGCAAACCCTTGAGCAGCTCGCCGCATTCTTTGGCGACTTATCTGTACAAACGAAGATACAAGGATAAAACCCATGAGCGAACAGAACACCTGTTGCGGCGCTTCCGCTGTTACCAATAAGCGTCCGTCCGCTGCCGACCACGATGCACATCGCCAGAGCGTGCGCGAGGCATACGCCCAAGTAGCCAACGCAAATAACGAGGATCGAGGCTGCGGCGTTGGCGCCAGTTGTTGCGGCACCACCGACGATAGTGCAATCAACACCCTTATATCCACTCGCCTCGGCTACAGCCAGACAGATATTGATCTAGCTCCATCAGGGGCTGACATGGGTCTTGGGTGCGGCAATCCTAAGGCCATTGCTGCGCTCAAGCCTGGTGAAACGGTAGTCGATCTGGGTTCAGGGGGCGGTTTTGACTGCTTCCTTGCCGTTCGCGAGGTTGGCAGCAGCGGCCGCGTGATCGGCGTCGACATGACTCCGGACATGGTATCCAAGGCGCGTGCAAACGCGCTGAAGGGGCGGTATGAAAATGTGGAGTTTCGTCTCGGCGAGATTGAACACCTGCCGATTGCCGATGCAACCGCCGACGTCATTATCTCCAATTGCGTAATCAACTTGTCGCCAAACAAGCTCCAGGTTTTTCGCGATGCTTTCCGAATACTCAAACCAGGCGGACGGCTAGCTATCTCGGATGTTGTCGCTACCGTCGAACTACCCGAGGAAATGCGCAACGATGCCGTCCTCATTGCCGGCTGCATAGGCAACGCCTCTCTGATTGATGACCTAGAAGCAATGATGCGCGGGGCTGGCTTCAAGCAGATCCGTATCCAGCCGAAGGATGAGTCAAAAGAATTCATCAAGGACTGGGCGCCTGGCCGCAACGTGACGGACTATGTTGTTTCCGCCGCTATCGAGGCAGTCAAACCTGGTAGCTAATGCGGCAAGTGACTTCCATATGCCAAGTTAAGGTATATCTCAAGAGGTAGATAATCTGCGATAAGCCAGGATGATACTTTTTCGTCCGGGAAAGCTGTTATGTAATTTGTGACCCGGTGACCCAGGATGAAACATTTATTTTTATACCCAATCAGGGGGATGAGTAATCAAAGAGTTACGTGGTATTCAGGATGACATTTTTTGTCGCTGAACATCCGGAGGACTTTTATGGAAATCATCGACGCGTCTGCCATGAGCAGGCTGCGCACCCAAGCCCAAAACTTTCAGCATACCCAGCCTTACCCATGGACCTGCATTTCTGATTTTCTTTATCCGGAAAAGTTTGACCAACTCTGCAAGGATCTCCCCGATCCCGCCCTTTTTGAATCCCAAATGGGCTATAAAAGGGCGCATGGGCAACAAGGTCATGATCGCCTCGCGCTACAGTATCGTCCGGCGCTGGAGAAGATACTGGCACCGAGCTGGAACCATTTTGTCCATGAATTGCATAGTGATGCCTATAAATCCTTTTGGCGAGAGATGCTGGGTTTAAGCCCCAGGACACCCGTGATTCTCACCATGCACTGGCATTACGCCCCGCCCGGTGCGTCCGTTTCGCCGCATACCGACGCCCGGCGCAAGCTCGGTTCTCATATCTTCTATTTCAATACGCCAGACGACTGGGATGAGGCTTGGGGTGGGCAGACCCTGGTACTGGACGACGGGGGCAAATGGCCACGTCACTCGGCTCCGGACTATGCGGACTTGCGCGAAGTCGGCGCCTCCCAGGTGCTGGGGAATCGCAGTTTTCTTTTCGCTCAGACTGACCATTCCTGGCACGCCGTCAAGGCGGTTCAGTGTCCGGCGGGGCATATGCGCAAAGTTTTTATCGTCGTGGCCAATCGCCTCACGCCGCAGGTGATCTGGCGGCGCATCCGCGGTAAGGACGCCGACGGCTACCGTCTGGCAGGCTGAATTCAGGAAAATTTCACTTGCGACATAGGCGCATAACACGTTTATTGCACAAAGGGAGGGCTCATGCGTCCCCTGTTTTTTACTATCCCACAGTGGGCTACGGGTTCTCGGATTGGTCACCTTGTTTTCAGCGGCACCTTCGGCGTGGGCCGTTACCCGGATGCCCAGCGGCGCACCATATCTGAGCGTTGGTGCCGGCGTTTTCAATCTGGTTGGCGCGGTTGATGACGGCGGCTACAATCATACTCCGGCCGAGTTCAATGCGGAGTACCAGTCCGGATTCCGGTTTTATGGTATCGGTTATGTACTGGGTCTGCTCGCCAACACCGATGGTGGTGTCGATGGTTATGGAGGCCTTTATGCCGACATCCTGCTGACGCCGCGCTGGATACTGACGCCAGAAGCGGCCGTGAGCGGCTATAATCAGGGTAACAGTAAATATATGGGCAGTACGTTTCTCTTCCGGCTGGAATTGGGGCTGGCCTACCAGATGGATAACGGCGGGCGGTTGGGACTGAAAATAGCGCATTTATCCAATGCTGATATCTACCCGCGTAATCCGGGAGAAAACGAACTTCTGGTTACCTATTCATTTCCTCTGAGTTGATTCCACCGGCATTGGTGCAAAGGACGTCCTCATGAACGGCAAAGACATCGCAACACTGTATCGTTTCAGAGTGTTCAGCAGTATCTGGAGCGCATGTTTCCTGCTCCTGTGGAGCACAGCAGTCTGGGCGGCAGTACCGAATACGCCCACTATCATTGTCCAGGACATTACCCAAGAGGTCATCCACGTATTGCAGACGCATGAGGGACAACCCTTTACACCCGCCGTCCAGCAACAGATTGCGGATATTGTGCTACCCCACATAGATTTCATGACCATGTCGCGCTTCGTCATGAGTCAGTACTGGAGCCAGATGACTCCGGCACAGCAGAATGAATTTGTTCGGCTTTTCAAGGAGCAACTGGTTCATACCTACCTGATTGCATTCAGTCATTACTCCGGACAAACGGTACAGGTCCTTAGCAGTCGCCAGATATATCAACATCCTGACATCGTGCAGGTGAATACGACGATTCTGCAAACGAATGGGCTGGCGAACATTCCGGTCACCTATGCGTTCCTCCAGGAGAGTTCCGGCTGGAAGATTTACGATGTATTTATCGACGGCGTCTGCATGAACCTGACTTACCGGAATACTTACCGGAAAACAGTGGCCCATAAAGGAATCGCCAATTTTCTCCAAGATCTGAGTAAAAAGGAGCGGCCCTGGAATAAGGGCCAGTAACTGCGACGGACAACGGGCCACAGCCAAAAAGAGGGGCGCCCGTCCGCACTGCACCTGCCCGGACAAACCAAGGCACTGGACATGACAGATCCAAAAAGTGCTGTCGGCTGCGCAACGCACAGGATCAATGACAACTGAACTGGCTGATGGCGGGCTCGTGGTTGGCGGCCAGGCGGCCAGGCGGCTAGGCGGGATCGTGCTCCATTCGCCTATACGCGGCATTCCTGCTGTCCATTTTCGCCCCACCCGTCCGGTCCTCTCGGCTTAACCTGTTGGAAGAACACGCCTGGGGATCAGCAATGTCAGGGGTAACAGGCAAAAGAAGAGGATGGTGATCCACTGGAACACGTCCAGGAAGCCGATCATTTCGGCCTGGCTGAATAAGGTCTGCCCGAGCAATGCCCAGACGCGGGGATCCTGTGCTGCCAATCCGCTGGCCTGCAGCCAATTCGGCAACGCTGCACTGAAAGTCGCGGCTGGTAACGATTGATGAGGCGCCCAACGATCATCCTGGTAACGGCGCTGGCGACGCCGCGCGGAAACATGACCCAGCCGGTGGTTTCCGGCATGTAATTCAGCAGTCCCTCCAGCATGAGGGGCTGCATGGCGGTAGTGCCGAAGAGACCAAGGCCGAATACGCCGGTGATCAGCGTGGCGGTAGCGAAACTGCGGTCGCGAAAAAGATGGAGATGGTTCAGGAGGGGTAGTCGCATGAATTGCGCCCGCCGGGATCTCTGTGCGGGGTACCCCCGTAAAGGGGATTCCTACCGTGAAAAGTAATGGGCTGTCCCCACTACCAACGAAAACCCGACAGGTGACGCCAGCGTGGTAGGTCTTTGGCCATGGGCAGACTTACACCGTGGTCCCATGCCCATATTTCCGGATGGCTCAAGGGACGCGCTGTGGCGAAAAGACAGCGCACGCGATCTTCTGTCCTCGGATGGGTGCGTAACCACGAGGGAACGGCTACTCTGCCCAGTTTGGGGAAAAGTATTTTCATTTCCCGTTCCTGGGCATCTTCCATCTTTTGCAGTGCGCTGGCCAGACCCTGGGGATCATGGGTGAGTTCCATGGCGCCACGATCCGCCTCAAACTCACGGGTGCGAGAAAGAACCAATTGCAAAGACATACTGACCGAGGGTGCGACAATCAGCAAAAAAATCAGCCCCCAGGGCATGGTGTACTTATGCATGATCCATAAGGGTAAATTGATCAGGATCAAAATCTGGCCCAGCAAACAAAACGTCCATGTCATCTGGCTGAAGAGATCCGCAACAATCATGACCCAGATATCCTTGTGGCGGATATGGGAGATCTCGTGCGCCATTACTGCAGCCAGCTCACGCCCATCAAGTGCGCGCAGCAGGCCATCAGAAATCACCAACGACACATGCGCATCCAGCCCGGTGGAAAACGCATTCAGGGCAGGGGTGGGCAGGTGGTACAAGGTCGGAAGATGATCCAGCCCAGAGCGTTCGGCCAGCCTTTGCACCATATCGAAGAGCAGCGGCGATTGCCCCGGTGTAATTACTTCCGCCCCCATTCTACGAATGAGTAATTGTGGCATCAGCCGGGGCGCAAATAAAATAAACAGCATGCCTGCACCCAGCATCACGTAAAGCGTATCCACACCACCCAGGAGCCAACCGATCCACATCATCAGCAACAACATCGCGCTGATGATGCCCGTCGATTCGAGCCAATTGACAATATGGTGCCAACGCCAACGCAACATGAAGCCCTCTCCCCGGAAATCTTTTGACCCCAGCCCATATATCCGTTGCCAGGCCTAATGAATCGCACCAGCACCCCGGTATTGGTCAGACTTTGCAACGCCCATTTACCCCTATCCGTTTCCGCGTTGTACTGCCAGATGGGCAAAGTTTCTGGCGCGCCTTTCCCGCGCCGATAGGCGGCAAGGACCGCCGCATAAAGGCGATGGCGGTTGCCCTGATCAAACCAGTCGCTGCTTTGGTTGGACCATGGCAGCCCGTGCTCCTTGGCAAAAAAATCGGGGTAAACACCTGCAATGCGGACGGCGTGCCTGACGGCCATAACCACCAAATTTGTGGATTTGCCCCCTAGCCGGTCCAGCCCACTTGCCCCGGCAAATAGTGCATTTGCGCAAGACCACGAGCCGCCTGCAACCAAACCGGTGGTATGGTAGCGTCCGCCTGCGCTGCAGAAAAAAGCGCTGTCATAAGCCACACCATAAGCACACGGTGGAGATCTTCAAGTACCATGACCGTTTCTGCGAGAGGTGGTTGTTGAAGAAATTATGACAGCAGAATGCGTCGATCATATCCGCTCATGAGGTATGGCCACGTCATCTAAAGTACCCCGCAATCTTATTGATGGTCTGGTGTATTTCGTTCCAGACATTCTCTGCGCCATCCTTTATTTCTTCCCAACCATGCGCGCCACGTTGACGCAGTTCCTTTAGCTGGTTCTGTGCCGTAACACGCTGTGCACGATGCATTTCCAACTGGGCGTCGATATTGCGGCGGATATCGCCATCTACTTTCTTGGCCTTCCTCTTCCATCCGGAAATTTGTTTATCCCATTCCTTGAGTTGTGTTTCGAGATGATCCTCAAATATTTCCTTCGCGGTTTTTTCCTTGTTCGGCGTGGAGGTACGGCATAGCATGGCATCTATCTCTTTCTCCGCCTCCACCCAGTCCGCAATCGGATCGCTCTCCTGGAAACCGCGACGTTCGGCATGGTAATAGGCCGCCTCTGCAATCATCCAATAACGCTGCTCAGGGGAGACCGCCTTGCTGTCTTGATTGGTCATGGTAATACTCCTTTTCGAATGGAATGTCGGAACTGTTCTCATCCCTTGCTGCGAACGCAATTTGGATTATCCTTTCCATCGCTGTAGTCATCCAGGTTCTGGATCGTGGTCCTGGCAATGGTGGTCAGTGCCTCACTGGTAAAAAAGGCCTGATGACCCGTGATGATGACATTGGGAAAAGTGAGCAGCCGTTCGAAGCTGTCATCGCAGATAATGTCGTCGCAATGGTCCTTGAAGTATAGATCAGCCTCTTCTTCATAGACATCCAGACCCACTGCACCCAGATGGCGGCTTTTCAGCGCCGCAATGAGTGCCGTGGTGTCAATAAGCGGACCGCGGCTGGTATTGATCAGCATGGCGCCATTGGGCATCAAGGCGAACCGTTCCGCATTCATCAGATGCCGGGTTTCCGGGAGAAGTGGTAGGTGGAGGCTGACGATCCGGCTTTTGGTGAGTAATTCTTCTAGAGAAACATAGGCGACCCCCAGTTCCTGACAGTCAGGATTGGGGGTAATGTCATAGGCCAGCAGGTGACAACCCATGCCATGGAGGATCCGTGCCAGTGCCACGCCAATTTTGCCAGTACCGACAATGCCCACAGTCTTGCCGTGCATGTCAAAACCCAGCAAACCGTCGAGGAGGAAGTTGCCGTCGCGCACCCGGTTATAGGCTTTATGCAGATGCCGGTTCAAAGCCAGCATGAGACCGACCGCGTATTCGGCGACCGCACATGGAGAATAATCCCGCACCCGCATGACGGTGATGCCCTGTTTTTCCGCGGCTGGAATATCGACATGGTTAAATCCGGTGCTGCGCAACACCAGTAGTTTAGTCCCCAGATGCGCTATGGTTTCCAGAGCTTTTGCATCCAGCGTATCATCGACAAATGGGCAGAGGGCGGGATAGCCTTGGGCAATAAAGGCGGTCTCGGCATTTAATGTCGTCTCGGTGAAGACCAGCTCGTGGCGCCCGTTATTGGCGGCACTGAGGAATTGTTGATCATAGGGACGAGCACTGGTGACTAAGCAACGCATGATCTCTCTCCTTTGAACGCTATCAGAAACGGACCGGTCTGCAAAACGCGTGTTTGCCAGCAAAGCTGGCGGCGGTGCCCAGTTCTTCTTCGATCCGCAGCAACTGGTTGTACTTGGCCACCCGTTCGCCACGCGCCGGAGCACCTGACTTCAGATGCCCCGTATCCAGGGCGACGGTGAGGTCGGCGATGAAATCGTCGGTGGTCTCACCGGAGCGGTGGGAGACAAAGGCCCCCCAGCCGTGATACTGCGCCAGCCGCGTGGCGGTGATGGTCTCGGTCACCGTACCGATCTGATTGAGTTTGATGAGGGTGGCATTGGCAATATTGTCGGCAATGGCCTGGGCAATGATTTTCGGGTTGGTGCAGAAAATATCGTCACCGACCAGTTCGATGCTGCCGCCCAGTTTTTCGTTGAGCAGTTTCCAGCTTTCCCAGTCATTTTCAGCCAGCCCGTCTTCCAGCAAAACGACGGGATAGTTGCGGACAATTTCTACGTAATAATCCACCATTTCCGCACTGTTCAGAGCGCGATTCTCGGTGCGCAGTTGATATTTTCCATCCTTGTAGAATTCCGAAGAGGCTGGATCGATGGCGATGCCACAATCTTTTCCGGGCTCGAATCCTGCGCGGCGAATGGCTTCTACCAGCAGGTCGTAGGATTGATGATTGGATTGCACGGCAGGGGCAAAACCGCCTTCGTCACCGACGCCAACGGACAGATGTTTTTCCAGAAGCAATCCCTGCAGGGTATGGTAGATTTCCGCACCCCAACGCAGGGCTTCGCGGAAGCTGTCGGCGCCATAGGGGACCAGCATGCATTCCTGAAAATCGGCCCCTTGCCAGTGCGCATGGACGCCCCCATTCAGCACGTTGAAACAGGGGACCGGCAGACGAGTCGCGCCGGGACCGCCGAGATACGCGTAGAGCGGCAGATCACAATAATCGGCGGCGGCACGGGCGCAGGCCATGGATACACCCAGCAGGGCGTTGGCCCCCAGATTGCTTTTGTTTTCCGTTCCATCCAGGCCGATCAGCGTATCATCAATGGCTTTCTGGTCGCGGACATCCAGACCTTGGAGGTCCGATGCGATGATTTCCTCGACGTTTTTCACTACTTGCCGTACACCCTTGCCGCCGAAGCGAGCGCTGTCACCGTCACGCAATTCGACGGCTTCCCTGCTGCCGGTGGAAGCACCGGAGGGTACCGCCGCCCGCGCATGCTGGCCATTATTGAGGTACACCTCCACTTCGACAGTGGGGTTACCGCGTGAATCCAGAATTTCGCGGGCGATGATGTCTTCAATCAAGCTATCCATAAAACCTCCTTGTCATGGGTGGACAGAACCATCCAGGTGAATGAGTTCCAGGCGATTGGTTCCGCCCGAGTGGCCTTTGTTTGGGCCCTGGGTCAAGAGAATTAGCTCCTTTTCAAATCCGTTGGTGACCAGCCAACGGCGTACCGCATGTTCCCAGCCCGTATCGGGAATCGCTATTTCTACAGGATAGACACCATATTGCAGACATAAACGCTGGCAGGTCTGCTGATGGGGGCTCATGTGCCAGAATCCAGGGACACTGTGCCGCACAGCGCTGGCGATCAAGGCTTCCACGCTCGGGGTTTCCTGATGGTTTTCAGACGGCGCGCCACCAGGATGCCGTCGGCGGTACCTTGGTGGAAGTAATCATAATGGGACCTCCATTACCCAGCCTTTGACGCTGGGGAAGATCTTCATGCGCGGTGCAGCGCCGTTCATGGGGCGGAATTTTCTGTAGTTATTCACTCAAAAATCAAGAACCATTTCATTGAACAACGTGGGTCACCAAACTTATTCTTGCCTCTTCGACTGCTATTTCATGGATAGGATTATGCCTAGACAATACTTCCTGAAACATAGCTCTAAGATATGACCTGATTGTATCGTCGGATAGATCGCCAACCTCAAGCACTCGCATCGCAAGCCATGAATCAGCTTTATAAGCATTGCCAACACAAAGACAAAGCGCATCAAAAAGCTGACAATTCATCGTGACTAATACCGTTTTATTGCTAGCGACATGAATCTCCTTGAGAATTTGTGTGCCGTCATGCGGAGAGAGGGGTAAATTCACGCATAGTCATCCTTTTTTACTGGAAACTACTCACAAGGATAGCACATGCCAAACATTGCTGCGTTGTTTGAAAATAACTGTTCACCAGAGGTACATTTACCCAGTGGCTGGTTGCGGGATTTCCCCTGAAAAGACGGAACCAACGCGTGCCGCGGGTTGACGCCCTGCTTGCGTAGGGTTTCCAGACAGGATCGGATCGTGCAGAAAGCGCTGTCCCCATCGAAGGTTCGGAAACAGCCGGAGATCTTCTGTTTGATGTCAATTTATTGGTGCCCCGAGCGCGAATCGAACGCGCGACCTACCGCTTAGGAGGGGTAAGGCGTACCAATAACGGCAACACAAGGGAATGCACAGGATAAGTAAAAACAGGTCGTTACGCGCTTGCACTGTTTCCGGTTGGTTGTGGATAACTCCCGTTTTTTGCCCCTGAGTGTCCCGCCAGTGTCCCACGGGGCAGTTAGTCAGCGGGTCGTCACGGGCTTGGGTGCCCGTCCGTTCAGGTAAATTTGCCTTAACGGTGATTTCGTCGCGGGCGTCGCCCCGTGCCCGTTCCGGTAAATTTGCCGGGACGGGGATGGGTGCCCGTTTGTTCGGGCAAATTTGCCACAACAGAATCGGCAGGCTTTCTAATCTGCCGCTCCTTCGCCATCTGGTGGAGTCGCAAGGTCGGTATCAGCGAATCCGCCAATGACGTGGATAACCAGTTCGCTCGCCTCCTCGGGTGCAGCAGGTGGCAACAGCCTTGCCAGCAATCCGGCAAACGCTTTCGGTTCCTCCTGCCCGAGTCGCACCAGCCATGCGACACCGCCAAGCTGGTGATAGGCTTCCAGTAAGCCATCCTTGACCGTCATGGGGATAGCGTTCCGGCTGCCTTGGGGTCGGCCAGGCCCAGCAGATGCGGGACCGGGTAGGAACAGCCCTTTGCTGTCCCGGTTCGGTTTTGCGTCGCTTTGTTTATCCGTCATGGCCGTCCGCCTCCTTCAACATATCCGCCGCCGCACCCAGCACGCAGGCCAAATTTTCCCCCAGCAACTCCGCTGCCTGCAAAGCCTGAGCGGGGCCACCTTCAGTCGCCTGAACCACGAGAGCTATCAACTGAGCCGCCAGCTTACCCACCGCCATGTCGTGCAAAGTCTCGGAAAGGTTTTGACGGAGAGACTTGCTTGTCAGGTCCGCCCAGTCGCGCCGTTCGCGTTCGTTACGCGGGGAGTAGTGCGGGTCTGACAGACTTGCGGTAATGGCGTTTGCGGTTTCAAGATTCATGGCTTCCTTCCTCCGTGGGGTGTTCGTGGTGATGGTGCCGGCTGCCGGGCTTGGCGCTGTTCTTCCAGTTCAGCAGGTGAGCGAGTCAGCAGACGTACCCATGCCGCCACGTAATCACGGCGGCTCATGATGCCCGCCTTTCTGCTTCCACCTGCTCCTGCCAATTCGGACCCATCGCTTTACGGCGGTAGAACTCAGGCAAGGGCCATTCTGTCCAACAATCCCAGCCCCGGCCATCGGCCTTAACGTCCATACATACCCACGGCACACAGAGGCGGGCGCGGTATCGTTGGCCGCCAATGGTGAACTCGATGTTTTCCAGTTCGGGCAGTTGCTCGAATAGCCGGCCTATCGTCTGGCGAAGTTCTGGCATCTCGCGGGTACATTCTGGGTAGGGCTTCATATCTCGTTCCTTTCGTAGTTTGAGCATCTTCTCGATGCCAATGGAAAACAAGCGCGGTATCCATCGCCACCAGACGGCGGCCCGGCTCCGGTAACTCCGCAGCGGCCTACCCCTTGGGCTGGGTTGATGGTATCGGGAAGGAAGTGCTGACACGTACCGCAGGACGCGCGGGAAGGGGCCATATCTTGCTCAGGATGCACGCTGAGGGCTGGGGTGGCATCACAGTAGTGCTCTCGACGGTTGGCGCTGATTCTGCCGCCAATAGAGCAACTATCCCGGCGCGATGCTCTTTGATGTATGCAACATCGTAAGGCTCCATCAGGCGGGCAGGACCGACCCGCAGTTGCCCAGCTTCAAGCCGGACGTGCAATCCGACCTTACGCATGACCGCCAAGAGGGTGACGGCTTCCACCACGGGGTTAGATAGTGATGTCATCGTCGCCCCCTGCGGTATCGTCCGCGTCATCATCCAGCCCCGGACCCATGACCACGCACCCACCCACCACATGCACAAGTCCTGTCTTTCGTGCATGGATAATTGCCCGCGTAGTCACTCCCCCGGTGATTCCCGCCAAGAGGCAAGACTTCTGCCACTCTCCAACAGAGGGATTTCCGCCAGTGGTGAGCAGCTTTTCTAAAACCCCCATGGCGTCCGGTTTCCGGTCACGGGGCGGTAACGTAACGGCGGGGTCTATAGACCCCCCCGGACCGGACGTTACCAGTGAGCCGGGGTAACGTTTGTTACCGACCGTTACCGGACCGTTACCCGTTACTTTTACGGTACTGCCTTGTATTTCAACGAGTCCTAGCTTTATGAGGGACGTTTTAGCGTCATAAAACCTTTGCTTATTAAGGCCCGCACCCTCCCGCCACTCAGTAATCGCCACTTTGGCGGAACCGTGACCGTTACCGGCATCGTCAAGATTCTTTTGCCGGTTGATATACATTTCCTTGAGGACTCCAAGGCATAACACCTGATTTTTGCCTATGGCCTCATCCTGCCCCGGGGCATCGCACGGCTCTAGCACGGCGCTATAAACGCGCTCGCCGTCCTCATCGTTCCAGCCCGTATCTACCCCCGCCAGTTGGAACGTGAGCGGCTTGAATGGCTCGCCTTCCTTGCTCTTGGTGGATTGCAGGGTGATAACCTGTCCGTCCTTGGTGGCGGATATTTCGGTATCCAATGCCGCCTTGATGGCTGAGGAACCCCGTGCGCGGTCTTGGTTGTGGCCCGAATGGTGGACCAATATCACCGCGCACCCGTAACGCTCCCGGATGGCATCGCAGGCCCGGACCAGTTCGCCCATGTCGCGGCTGCTATTTTCATCAAGGCCAGCAGCGGCACGGGCAAGGGTGTCAATCCATACCGAGGACGGCTTGCCTACACCTGATTCCTCGATGGCGGCGGCGATTTCCTCCACGGCCTCAGCTTCACCCAAGGGTGACCATGCGAGAGGACACATAAAGCGGCGCGTCCTGTAGTCGTGCATCTGGGTTGCTGAGTTGCCATGCCCGAAGGCGGCGAGATACACCCCCGCCACCCTCGCCCAAGATATAAACGGCTGGGCCTTGGGTGACTCGGTGGTCATACCAGTCCGCTCCGCAAGCGATGGATGCCGCCATGCTGAGGGCGATAAAAGACTTTCCCGCCCCCGGTTGCCCGTATAGCAGCGCCAGCGTGTCCGCCTCGATGATGCCGCGTATCAGCCAACGGACGGCGGGCGGATTGGTCAGCAACTCCCGGACGTGTCGGAGCAAGGGCGGGCGGGGTGCCTCTGGCTCCGGTAGGTCATCAGCACCAGCAGACGGACCAGCAGGCACAACAGACAGTCGCGGCTGCTCGACAAGTTCGTCGTATGCGTCCAACGGTGGCGATTCGTCAGCCCAACTCATGACGACACCCCCTGAGATTTCCGCCATACCGACCGGTCGTTGAAGTCATTCACCCATGCCGGTGCATCGGCGGGAAGTTTCGGCCATATCCAGCGGGCACGGGATGCAACGGCGGCGGCTTTAGCTTTCGTCATACCGACTTCGCCAAGGTCCGCAGCCACCACAATATCCAGCGCAGGAAACAGGCGGCGTGCCTCGACTGCCACGGCCTGCATATTTCCGCAGTCCAAAGCAGCCAGAACCGCGGCCCCCGGACTCAGTGTCGCCAAGGTCTGACCAGTGGCCCAGCCTTCGCATATCAGCAAGCGGGCATCAGGTGAAGGCATCCCGGTTACAGGGATATGACGCCCAGCCTTCGCCATGCCGCTGATAAATCGTTTTTGGCCTTGCTCATCAATGAATTGCAGGCCATGCAATGCCCCTGAGAAGTCCACCACGGGCAGGACCAAAGACGCCCCGGACTGGCGGGCAATGCCTGGCGCTATGCCTTTGCGCTCAAGGTATGGATGCCGTGGGCTGGCTGGTGCTGACTGCTCCCAGATACGCGAAGCCTTTGCAGCAGCGGCGCGGTGACGTGCTTCTGTGGCCACCTGGGCGCGCTCCCGGTCCTCGGCGATACGTCTGGCTATCTCGGCACGTTCGGACGCTGTGAGGGCTGACAGGCGCTTGCTGCACCATGTCAGTTTGGCCCCTGTCCGCCAGTTTCCAGCAGCACCAGAGGCAGGCGCGTCCGGGTGGAAGTTATACCAGATTGAAAGCGCCCCGGCCTTGTCATCAGCAGCACGGGCGCGGTGTAGCTGGCCGTCTGGGGTAATGCGGGCATCTGCCGCCAGAAAGACACCAGCGGCACGCATGGCTTCCTGAAAGGCCACCAGAGCGTTATTCATAACTTGCCCCTCCTATGCTGGCGCAATGCCCAGACAAGGACAGTCAGCGCGTGCGTCATAGGGAAGGCGGCATATATCAAAATCAGCGAGATAGCGTTATGATTCATCGGGCTGCCCTCCCGATTTGGTGGCGGCCTGCTTGCTTGCGGGATCCCCGGCGGCGTTTGCGGCGTCGCCTTCTCTTGCGCTTTTGGGTAGCTCTAACGGCTCGGTTGCGTGCCCTAGGCGGTAATATGCGATGCGTTCAGCACCTCGGCGCTCCGTCGTTATCGGCCACCGATACCGCGTCCGCAGAACGTGAATAATCGCCCCAAGCCGCCACGCGCCGACTTCGGCGATTTCGTCGGCGTGCGATATTGCCCGGCCCTTAATCAACTCGCGGCATGTCCAACTTACGGCGGTATCCCCGCTAAACCACAGGCCCCCGCTCATGCCGCACCTCGCACGCTACGCAATCCGCCGGCTTGTACGAATTGCAGGAAGCGGTTTTCGTCAATCAGGACGCGGCGGCCTAACTGTGTGACTGCGTTCGCCTTTTCCAGCTCGTCACGCTTCCAGAATATGGCGGAACGTAGCCCACCGATGCTAAAAGCTTGGTGTTTTTCGCAGAACTGCTTAACGGTGACATACTGCGGTGTTTCGGTTGCGTTCGTCATTTTGTGCATCTCCACAATGCCGCGTTATTGCGGCGATGTGCTGAGAATAGAGAAGCCCCCCGCATAAATAGAAACGCCCCAATTAAGGGGCTAAAGTATTTAGGGGGTTAAAATGGCGATTATATTTTAGGCTTGGAGAGTAGCCCGATAATGCTGTTATCCCGCATTGCTTTCGATGCTGGTTCCGCTGTGCGTCTGTCCTGTTCTATTTGGCTTCTGACATAGGCTGGGGTGCCCTTGCTTGCACCACAAAGCGCGGCCAATTTCGAAATAAGGGCATATCCGCCATTGGTGAAGAATCCCTGCTCATTTGGAAAAAACTGAACTAGTCCGCGGACGATAGCGCCGTCTCTTGTGGCCTTGCCTCTCTTCCCCTGTAGGCTGGCGCCGAGGGCGTCCGGGTGGTGCTGATTGGCTACAAGTCTGTAACCTTGCAGGGCCATCGGATACACGCGCCCATATTTGCCCCGCTCGGCCCACGGTGCGAGAGATTCTATCAGGTGGCCTAACGGCTCGTTGTCCTTCCCTTTCAGCAGCGCGGCGGCCCGTCTGAGTAGGGCGGCTGCTTCGTCGCAATCGTCGGCCCTATTCCCTGCAATCTCTAGGGCGTCGTCACTTTCCCGCATGAGATAGGACAGACTGTTCAGAAAGGCAAAGCGCGGATGCTCTCCGTTCGGTTTCAGGAATAGCAGCGCGTCATCTATGGCGGGAATACCCACGCGCTCAATGTCTGGCTGGCCTTCGTAGATGTTGTCGGGCACTGGCTCAGGCTTTCCGGCTGCCTCCCATGCGTCCAGTTGCCAGCGTGCAAGCGCCCCCTGAATACGGGCACGGGCAAAGTCCCTGTCTGATATTTCCCCCGCAGCATGGGCACGCTCGAAGGCTTCGGCAAACTCTCGGCGCTCGTTTTCCGTCATGTCCACCATATCAGCGGCGCTCATGCCGCACCCCCGCCCAGCATCTTAGAGGCGACCCGCTCCGCCAGTGAAGCGGTATGCTGAGGCGACAAGTGCGCGTATCTCTGGACCATCGCCAAGGTCTTATGACCGAGTAACGCGGCCAATTCGGGCAGTGAGGCCCCGTTCATAGCCGCCATAGATGCAAATGAATGCCGCAAGTCATGCCAGTGGAAGCCCTCGATGCCTGCCGCCTTGAGCGCGTTTTCCCATGGGGTGCGAAGGTCTACGGGCTGCTTAGGATTCACGCGGGAAGGGAACAGCAGGCCCGTATCCAGACGGCGTACCTTGGCCCGTTCCTTGAGCAGTTCCAGCACGGGACCGACCAAGTGCAGAGCGCGGCGGCTGCCGTTCTTCGTCTCCTCAAGCTGCAAGGTGGCCCGGCTCAAGTCTACCTGCGACCATGACGCGCCCATCGTCTCAGCCTGCCTACCGCCAGTGGTTAAGGCCAACAGGACGGCAAGATATAAATCTTTATTGGCGGATTCTTTGCATGCGGCCAGCAGACGTTCGCGCTCATCGTCGCTCAGGTAGCGCACGCGGCCACGGGGCAGGGCGGGCTTAGGCACGCGGTGCATGGGGCTTTGTTCCATCCATTCCCAAGTTTTCACGGCCTCAGACAATACGGACGCCAAGGCCTGCCTATAGTGGGATACCGTCTGGGCGGCGCGTGGCCTGTCCGGGTGGCGTTCGCTGGGTTCCAGTGCCAACGCTTGCAATGCGTCATTGATGGCTGGCGCTGTCAGGTCTGCCAGTGTCACGGTGCCCAGCTTGTCCCGCCACCAGTGCAATAGAGGGCGGCGGTTGTGCGCTGTCTTAATGCCTGGCAACTTCTCCCGCTCGTAACGCTCGATAGCCTCCGCCAGTGTGTGGCGTTTGGCTTCCACGGTCTGGAAGTACCGACCTTCCCTTATGGCGCTTTCGGTCTGGGTGGCCCATTGCTTGGCCTTGGTGAGACTGGCGAACGTGGCGGACTGGACAGGCTGGCCCCTGAGTCTGACTTTAACCCGGTAGGACGTGGTGCCGTCGCTGGCGGTGCGCTTCTCTATGGCGGCCATGCTCAAGCCCTCCAAGGGGTGCGGGCTGTATGGGCTGGCGCTGTATGCGGTAAACTGTGCTTATCCATTGCAGGCTCCTTGTCAGTTTGCTTTGGTAGGGTCGGGCGGGTGCTGATAACACCCCTCGGCCTGTTTTTTATAATACACTCACGGCAAAAAAAGGCAACACAGGCTAAACAAGCCCATGCTGTTACAACACAACGCAATGAATAATAGGCACTCTTTCCGCCATTAAGTAAGTCATGGGGCACTGGCGGGGCAGTGCGGGACAAAATGGGGCACTTATCCACAAGCAAGGGGTTTGTCACGGTGACGCCAGAGGGAAGGTTTAAGGGTACGGTTTGGGTGCCGGTGAGTGCCCACGGCTTGCGGTTTGGTGTCCCAAGAGTGCCCCACGGCGGCGGTTTGATGGTCTGGATTGTTGCATAACTACCTGTTTTGTTTGGTGCCCCGAGCGCGAATCGAACGCGCGACCTACCGCTTAGGAGGCGGTTGCTCTATCCACTGAGCTACCGAGGCTGCGGCCCACATTCTAGCAAAAGGCAATACCGTACGGCGAGTACCTTTCGGGGCGGTCAGGTAAGGGCAAAGAAATAAGCCCCGTAACACAGGCCATTGAAAAGGAAATGATAGGGCCGCAGGGTAACACCGCGGCGCACCAGAAGATAAGTGTATCCCCCGGCCAGCAGCGTGAGTCCCGCGCCCAGCAGAACCGGAGGGGAGGGAGACCATGGGGTCAGCATCACCCCAATAGCGGGCAGCAGACTCCCTTGAAAGACCAACGCCCCGGTGATGTTGCCAAACGCCAGCGTATCCTTGCCGCGGCGAACCCATAGGATGCTGTTGATCTTCTCCGGCAACTCCGTCGCGATGGGCACCACCAGTAAAGACAGGATCAGCGCAGAAATGCCGAGCCAGTGCGAAAGCCCTTCAATCCCGTCGACGAAGAGGCTGGCGCCAAAGACGATCATGCCAAGTCCTATGGCAAGCTGGATCAAAATGACCTGCATCTTCGTGGGCAGACCGGTCTTGCTCAAGTACAAGGCGTGCCCTGCTTCGGTGCCGTGCCCCTCGGCGACCAGCGCCGCCGAGGCACGCAGGGTCACCATCACGTACAGAAAATACAATGTAACCAGTATCAGGCCGATGCCGATACGCGCCAGAGTAATGTGGTGAGGCACGAAAAGGGCAACGGTCGAGAGGCCGAAGGCAATCAGAAACCAGCCAAGATCGCGACGCAGGCCGGTAGGTTCCGGATTTAACGCTCCGCGCCAGCCGCGCTGTGGCGATACAAACAGCGCCATCATGAACAGCGTCAGCGTGGACAGCATCATCGGGGCGCCCAGAATGGCGCCCACACCCACTTCTTCTCCCAGGTGCGCCGGTTGCCCGCTGGTCGCAGCAAAAACCGCAACGACAGGTACCATGGTCTCGGGAAGCGCCGTGCCCACCGCCGCGAAAATGGAACCGGTAACGCCCTCGGAAATACCCAGACGGTCGCCCAGGTGCTCCAGTGCGTTCGTAAAAGCCTCTGCGCCGGCGAGGATGATGAGGAGTGCGGCGACCAGCAGGAGGATATTCATGGGCACATTATGCCACAGAGCCCGCACACCGCAACGCGTCGCAGAATGGGTTATGCAGCGGATTATGGGTATACTTGTAAAATCCATTCAGCCGGGCAGCAGGAGAAGGACGATGCAGAAGCTCTGCAGCTTTTTTGACCGGGACGTTTACCATGTGGAGGGCGGGCAGGGTAGCCCTGCCGTCTATTTCGTGGCCGACAGGGATGCCGGTGGTATTCTCGTCAACGCCCCGCGCTTCCGTCCGGAGCTGCAAGCCGGACTGAGTGCCATCGCCCCCTTGCGGGTGCTTTTTTTGCCCAGTCGTTTCGGGGCGCAAGATCTAGCGCAGTGGCAGACGGCGGGCTGCAGGCTGGTGGCCCAGCCAGCGGAAAGTAAGGCGCTGGGGGTGCCGGTCGACGTGCCGCTGGATAGCAAACTGCGCCTGACCCGCACCATCGATTTTCTACCCATGTCCGGACGTACGACCGGGAGCTGTGCCATGCGCCTGCGTAACAAGCCGGGGGCCGTATTCTTTGGCCCGATACTGGAGAGCGAGACGGCGTGGCAATGGCCGAGCCTGATACCACATGCCGACGATGCCTCCTGGGAGATGCGCATCTTCGGTAGCCTCGGCTTGCGGGATATCCGCTACGCCTACGCCTTTACGGACACGTACACGGCGGGTCATACCCCCATCGGGCCAGATGCCGACGCGGCTATCCAGATGCAGCTGCAGGCGGTGCTGGACGCAGACTGATTTTGAAGCCTCTTTCGGTGTGTATCAAGAAAACGCTGCAAGCTGTCCATAATTAGCGTATAGTCTGGACGCTGAATTCTCTTCGTTGTCCAGGTGTATGCATGTCTCAAGAAACCGATCTCCGCTTTATTGATTTTGCCCTCGCTGAACCGATCCAAAAGGCAGTTACAGAGATCGGCTATGAACAGCCATCCCCCATTCAGGCGCAGAGCATCCCGCCTCTGCTCGAGGGGCGGGACGTTATAGGTCTGGCGCAGACCGGCACCGGCAAGACTGCCGCCTTTGCGCTGCCGTTGCTGAGTCGTGTTGACCTCGGCTTGCGCGCGCCGCAGTTGCTGGTACTCGCGCCGACTCGTGAACTCGCCATACAGGTAGCGGAGGCCATGCAAAGTTATGCCAAGTTCCTCCCCGGATTTCATGTGCTGCCCATCTATGGTGGGCAGGCCATGACCTTGCAGCTCAAACAGTTGCAGCGGGGTGTGCAGGTCGTGGTGGGTACGCCCGGACGCATTCAGGATCATCTGCGCCGCAAAACCTTGCGTCTGGATCATTTGCAGGCCGTGGTGCTGGATGAGGCCGACGAGATGCTGCGCATGGGCTTTATCGACGCAGTGGAGGATATCCTGAAACACACGCCCGAAGGCCGACAGGTGGCGCTGTTTTCCGCGACCATGCCGGACGCCATCCGCCGCATCGCCAAAACCTATTTACGCAATCCTGTGGAAATCCGGATTAAATCGGCGACGACTACGGTGGCTGCCATTCGTCAGCGCTACTGGCAGGTCAGCGGCACCCATAAGCTGGATGCCCTTACCCGTATTTTGGAAGTAGAGGAGAGTAACGCCTGGCTGGTTTTTGTGCGTACCAAAACGGCGACAGTGGAGCTGGCGGAGCGCCTGGAAGCGCGCGGCTATGCCTGTGGCGCGCTGAATGGCGATCTCAGTCAGGCCATGCGCGAGCAGACTATTGAGCGACTGAAAGCCGGGACACTGGATATTGTCGTTGCGACCGATGTGGCGGCCCGCGGTTTGGATGTCGACCGGATCACCCATGTGATCAACTATGATATTCCTAATGATACGGAAGCCTATGTCCACCGTATCGGGCGCACGGGACGTGCCGGACGTACCGGAGATGCGATTCTTTTTGTCGCACCACGCGAACGTCACCTGCTGCACGCCATCGAGCGCGCGACGGGGCAGACGATCACCGCGATGCATCTGCCCAGCATCGAAGACGTTGCCGACCGGCGGATGAGCCAGTTCAAGGATCAGTTGACGGAGGTGCTGAATAGCCAGGATCTGGCAGTCTTTGAAACCCTTATCGCGGATTATCAGCGGGAAAGCGACGTGGGTTTGGGAGAAATCGCTGCAGCGCTGGCATACATGGTGCAGAAGGAACGGCCCCTGATTCCCGTTGAAGCGGAAGTGTCCAGGCCGATGCGTAGCGACTCCGCCGGTTCGGGCGCTGGCCGCCCGCCTTCCTCCCGTCGCCGCGCTGAAGACGAGCGGGGCGCACGGCCACCGCGGGGCGCTGCTGCATCGGGGGGGGGCGATGATGTACCCATGCGTCGTTTCCGGCTGGATGTGGGCGAAAGCCACGGCGCGCAGGTCAAGAATATTGTTGGTGCGATCGCCAATGAGGCCGGTATACCCAGCCGCAATATTCGCAAGGTACAGATTAATGCGGAGCACACTACGGTCGAACTTCCTGCGGATATACAGCCGTCAGTGCTGCAGCATCTGCAAAAGGTATGGGTGGCCGGGCGGCCGTTGCAGATCGCCCCGACGGATGCCGGTGCGTCTGCAGGGCGGTCGTCAGCCCGGCCACGCCCGGTTATCCATGAAGGGGCGCGGGTACCGCGCAAGATACTCTCCACCAGGACGGAAAAAGGCGAGTATAAAACCAAGGAGCATGGCGCTGGTGCCGCGAAGCGGAAGAAACCCGCGCGATAGACACACGAAAGAAAACCGGAATCGCGAGCGCCAAACCGGTAAAGCTACTTTTCCCCGCAGGGGGGACGGGTGGCGCAGCGCCACCCGTTAGGCTTAATTAAGCCCGGCGGACCTTCTCAGCCTGCAAACCCTTCGGGCCACGAGTCACTTCAAAATTGACGCGCTCGCCTTCGGCCAGGGTCTTGAACCCCGTACCTTCAATAGCGGAATGATGCACGAATACATCTTCCTTGCCATCTTCCGGCGTGATGAACCCAAACCCCTTGCTGTCATTGAACCACTTCACTGTACCAACCGCCATTTTACACCCCAAATTAATCAAAGATGGCCCAACTGGCCGTCGCCAAGGATAACATATACACAGTACGACGCAAGTTTAAATATCCGGACCGGATGGTGGCATTCACGTGATCAGCAAGGGGTCCACATCCAGCATCCAGCGGACGTGTCTGGCGGAGCTGAGTCCGGCGAGTTGTGGAAGCCAGAGATTAAGCGCTTTCTGCATTTGCGTACGGTTTGGTGCCTGTATCCACAGTTCTGCGCGTTCAAAACCGGCACGACGTTCCATGAGCGACGGTAGCGGACCGCTGATTTCCACCAGGGCGGGCGGTACACACTGGCAGGCGGCACTCAGGAACGCGTCTACGCGGTATCTCTGGTGTGCCTCGGCACGCAGTAAGGTGAGAGCGGCAAAGGGCGGCAACCCTGCCGCCCGTCGTTCGTTCAGGAGCGCCTCGGCGGGAGGGCGGTAGTCGCCCCGGGCGAGGCTCTGCAATAAAGGATGTTCTGGCAGATGAGTCTGCAATAGGACCTGTCCGGGTCGCTCTTCACGGCCGGCGCGGCCTGCGACCTGCACAACGGTCTGTAGCAGTCGTTCCGGTGCGCGAAAATCGGCACTGAATAGGCCTTGGTCCGTATTGATAATGCCCACTAGGGTGACCGCCGGGAAATGATGGCCCTTGGCCAGCATCTGGGTGCCCACGAGGATGGCAGCACGATTCTGGCGGATGTCGGCGACCGCCGTAGCGAGGGCATCGCGATCGTGCAACGCATCACGGTCGATGCGCCAGATGGGGGTTTGTGGGAATCGCTGGCGAAGCACTTCCTCCAACTGCTCAGTGCCTTGTCCGGCGGTGATCAGTGCCGCGCTGTGGCATGCAGGGCAGGCTTGGGGCCAGCGCGACTCGTGTCCGCAATGGTGGCAGCGGAGACGTTCTTGCTGGCGGTGCCAGGTCATGGGCGCACTGCAACGGGGGCATTGGACCACATGGCCACAATCGTGGCAGAGCACTGCCGGCGCGTAGCCGCGACGGTTCAGGAACAGCAATACCTGATTGCCGGCTTCCAGGGTTTCCTTACACGCCGTCAACAGGGTGGTGGAAATGCCACCCTGCAGGTTTTCGCGGCGCAGTGGCACGATAGTCATCCCCGGTAAATCGGCTGAAGTGGCGCGTTGCCGCAGTTGCAGGTGTCGATAGCGCCCCTTTTGTGCATTGCATAGGCTTTCCAGAGAAGGTGTGGCGGAGCCCAGGACGATCGGAATGTTTTCCAGGCTTGCGCGTTGAATCGCGAGGTCCCGTGCCGAATAATGCCAGCCGTTTTGCTGTTTGAAAGAGGGGTCATGCTCTTCATCGACGACAATCATGGCAAGACGGGGCAGGGGCAGGAATACTGCCGAGCGGGTGCCGATGATGACCTGTATCTGGCCCGCCGCGGCCGCCGCCCAGATGCGCAGACGCTCTCCGTCGCTTTGAGCGGAGTGCAGAGCGGCCACGCGACGCGCGCCAAAACGCATCTGGCAGCGTTCCACGAGTTGGGGGGTGAGGCCGATCTCCGGGACCAGGACGAGGATCTGTGCCCCGGATTCCAGATGAGGCCGGATTGCTTCCAGATATACTTCTGTTTTGCCGCTGCCGGTCACTCCCTCCAATAACCAGGCGCTAAAGCCCCTGGCCATGCGCAACTGGGTCACGGCGCTGGCCTGTTCTGCATTCAGGCAATGTGGAGAGGGTGTCTCCTGCGTCGGCGGGGTGTCTTCCATCACGGCTTCTATCCAGCCGCGGCGGACGGCCTGTCGTAGGGTGGGGAGCAACTCTTTGGGGATGGCTGTTGCACGCACAACCCTGTTGGTGATGAGTTGCTCCCGGAGCGCCTGTTGCAACTTGCCGAGCCGGCGCGGCACCGTCCGTGCTTCGTCGATGCTGAGGCGGTAACCCTGGGGAGCCGGTTCCGGCAGCGGCCGCCCCTGGCGCAGCAGGGTCGGCAGCGCGGTGGCCCAAGCATCGCCAATCGGATGATGGTAGTATGCCGCCCCGAATTGTACCAGTTGCTGCAGGGCAGGGGGTAAAACCGGGTGCGCATCCAGGACCTGGCCGATGGGCTTGAGCGTTATATCGGGCGGGCAACTGGCATACCCGAGAACGATGCCAACCCGACTGCCTTTGCCGAAAGGCACCCGTACCCGCATGCCCGGCTGCAGACGACCCTCCGGCGGCGGGGCATAGGAAAAGATGCGGCGAAGCGGCACCATCACGGCGATCTGAATGCAGGTATTTTCGGCATTCATGAAGTTGCCCACAACTTCTGTGGATAAGTCTGTGTATGAGTATCCTGAAAAGTCCCAGACCCCCTGTCCTTCAAGGCATTAGAGTATACGCCTAAAAAAGGTGCAAACAAAAAACATATATATAACAATGAATTGTCAATTAGCATCAGAGACCTGGCGGGAGATATCCGGCTCGCTTCGGTGTATGAGTAAATTGTGTATAAGTTTGTCAATGGTTGTTTTCAAGATGCTTCGGCGACATCTGGGCAGCACCGGAATGGCGGTCTTCATGCCGCTCCGGGCAGAACGGTGGATACCCCGCCCGGCGCGAGGCCCGCGACAATCCCCCAAAAGAGTAGCAGTCCAATCCAGTTATTGTGCAGAAAGGCGCGGAAAGCCTGATCCCGGTCGCCGCCGAGCAGCGTCTGCTCATAGGCCGCGAGAACAGCGGCACCCGCCAGGGCGATCCAGTAAGGCCAGTGCATGGCCTGGGCGACACCTATGCCGATAAAGAGGATCAGCATGATCGCCTGCAGGCCGGCAATGGTGTGACGGTCGAAGCGTCCAAAAAGAATGGCAGTCGACTTGATCCCCGCTTGGATGTCATCGGGACGGTCCGCCATGGCGTAGGCCGTGTCATAGGCTACGACCCAGCAGGCATTGGCCAGCATCAGCCACCAGGCGAGCGTGGGCACCTGGTTGAGGGTGGCGGCAAAGGCCATGGGTATGCCAAAGGAAAAAGCGATGCCCAGATAGGCTTGCGGGAGATGGGTGAAACGCTTGAACAAGGGATAGGTAATGGTGATGAGCACTGCGCCCGCGGATAACCCGATGGTCAGCCAGTTGAGGAGGGGCAGGAGGGCAGCAGCCAGCAGGCACAAGACGACAAATAAACGCAGTGCCTCTTGCGGAGTGATCAGGCCTGCCGCCAGGGGGCGCTGGCAGGTGCGGGCTACCTGTCGGTCGAAGTCACGGTCAAAGTAATCATTGATTACGCAACCTGCCGAGCGTGTCAGCCAGGTGCCGACAGTGAAAATCAGGAAGAGGCGGAGTGATGGAGTGCCCTTTGCGGCAAGCCAGAGCCCCCAGTAGGTGGGCCAGAGCAGGAGCAGGGTACCGATGGGGCGATCCACGCGCATCAGGCCTGCATAAGCGCGCAGGCGCTGGCGGAGCGGCGAGGGTGCTTGCATCAGCGTCGTCCCCGCCCCGCCCAGCATGGCAGATCCGGCAGAAAGTGCTCTTCTACCAGCACGCCTACGCTGCCGCGCCGCAATACGGAGCGCCGCTGCCAGCGCCGCTGGCCGAACCGTGGCCGGCTCTCGGCCTGAATCGGGGAGCGCCGCAACCGGCGGTGGCGGAATAAGGTGTTGCCGATGGGGCGCGTGCCATGGCGGGTCAGGGGTAACAGACCGTGGCGCAGTCCTCGCAAAGGAATGGTGGTGCGCGCCCAGAGTGCCGGATATGCCGGGTCACCACCGTGCAGGAGCACCTCGCGCCAGAAAATCCGCTCGCCGCGACGCATGCACAAAATGCTGCGCTCGATCGGCGAAGGGTTCGCGCGTCCGCTATCCAGCAGCAGCGCCCGCACCGTGTGCGGTTTTCCATAAGCCCGTTGCAGGGCGGCGGTGAGCGAGGCAGGCAGGGTGAGCCAGGGCCAGATTGCGCGGGGAGCGTGGCGCAGGGCGGGGGGATTGCCGACCATCATCGTGGCGTGCGGCAGCGATCCCCTGCGCAATACGGATACCGCATGTTGTGCCTCTTGGTCACACAGCATTACGACCACCTTTCCTTTGTCACCCGTCACGCTCGAATCCATCCTTCTGCGGGGGGTGGTAAATGAAGGTGTCTACCCGTGCCGGTGGAACGTTGCGCCAGACCACGGCGACGCGACCGCGGCGAAACTCGGCTGGCAGTCCCTGGCAGGAGGTACGGAAATGGTACGTAAACTGGATGAAGACCGTGCCGTGCCGGCTGATCCCGGGAAGTTGCTGGAAGATCCGCTCGACTACCGCTTTGGGAATGCTACGCAGCGGCAGGCTGGATACCACGGCGCGAACCGGCCCGCGATGCGCCACAAGGCGCTGAATGTGGGCGGCATCCCCCTCGATGACCTCTATTTCCGGATAACGCTGACGCAGGTGGCGGACCATGGTCGGCGCCTGCTCGACAAGGACCAGATCTTCCGGCGGAATACCGCTCTCCAGCAGGGCTTTGGTCACCGGCCCCATGCCCGGCCCCAATTCTACCACCAGGCCGGGCCCCTGCGGCACCATGGTGGCCATCCGCCGGGCGAGGAAGGGTGAACTGGGCAGCACCGCCCCAATAGCCTGGGGGTCGCGTAAAAACTCGCGGGTAAAGTGCCAAGCCTGGGACATCGGCCCGGAAAATCGGGACATGGGCTTTCTCCACCAGTGGAGGCAAAACGCGGGCCAGCGCGTCGCCGAATGAACGGCGCGTATTGTAGCATGGCGTTGCGGATGGCGTCATGCCGAACCGCTTTTGCGCTATACTGGCGTCGTGGGGAGTTGGTTTCCCGGTTGATTTGAGGATGGATATGAACAAGCGATGGCTTCTGCTCGGCATGATGATACTGTCCCCGCTCTGGCTCAGCGCCTGCAGCACGGAGAGCGGGCCGCTGGCGGCCGTTTATACGGGCCAGAGCATCCACTATTACCCGAGACCGTTTCAACCCACCCTCACCGCGGCCACCCGGGTGTTGGGACAGATGCATTGTGTCATCCTGGGGATCGGAAGTGCAGGCGGTCCCTCCCGGGGCAGCGTCATCCATGGGCGTACCGGGCACACGCTGGTGGATGTAACGGTCACATCCAAGGGGCCACAGGTTACCGCGGTGACTACCCGTTTTGGGCTGCTGGGCAGTGTTCAGGATGATCAGCGCTTTCACTTCCTGCTGAAATCGGCGCTTGGCCTGGGGTGATGTGGCCCCTGGGCTGCCCCTTGTCAATCCTGCAGGGTGGCCCTATCATCGTTACATAAGTCCTCACTCCTTCCGGGAATGCATTGCAGAACCTGTATATCAAGACTTATGGATGTCAGATGAACGAGTATGACTCCGAGCGCATGGCGGATACGCTTGCGGTTAGTCATGGCCTGCGTCTGGTGGACGATCCGGTGCTCGCCGATGTGCTCTTGCTCAACACCTGCTCCATCCGTGAAAAAGCCGAAGACAAGGTCTTTACCCAGCTTGGCTTCTGGCGCCCCTTCAAGGAAAGGCGCCCGGCGGTGGTGATCGGTGTCGGGGGCTGCGTGGCCAGCCAGGAGGGAGAGCGGCTGAGGCGGCGCGCCCCTTACGTGGACCTGGTGTTCGGACCGCAGACGCTGCATCGGTTGCCAGATTTGCTGGATGCCTGTCTGGCCGAGCGCCGTCCGCAGGTGGATATCGCCTTTCCGATGCTGGAAAAATTTGATCATCTCCCGCAACGGCCGGGCCGCGACGGCGCCACCGCCTTTGTCACCATCCAGGAAGGTTGCGACAAATTCTGTACCTTCTGTGTGGTGCCTCATACTCGGGGGCGGGAATACAGCCGCAGCATGCCTGATATCCTGCGTGAAGTGCGTGCGCTGGTGGAGCAGGGGGTGCGCGAGATCACCCTGCTGGGGCAGAATGTCAATGCCTACCGAGGCGCGACAGGACTGGTGGGCGAGGGCGGCCTGGCCGATCTGCTGGAACGCCTGGCGCGGATTCCCGGTTTGCTGCGCCTGCGCTACACCACATCCCATCCCGCCAACCTCGACGACGAATTGATCGCCGCGCACGGCAGTATCGGTATTCTCGCGCCGCATTTACACCTGCCGGTGCAGAGCGGATCGGATCGCATCTTGCGGCGGATGCATCGCAAGCATACGGTCGGGCAGTATCTGGACAAGATTGACCGTCTACGTGCCGCCCGTCCGGGTATCCAGATTTCTTCGGATTTCATCGTCGGATTTCCGGGGGAAACCGATGCAGATTTTGCCGCGACCATGGAATTGATCGATGCGGTACGTTTCGACCAGTCGTTTTCCTTCAAATACAGCCAGCGCCCCAATACCCCGGCGCTGAAACTGAAGGACAGCGTGCCAGAGGCAGTCAAGGAGGATCGCCTGGCGGTATTGCAGGGACGCATCAACGAGTTGGCGCGGGGCTACGCACAAGCTCTGGTGGGCACGCGGCAGGCGGTCCTGATAACGGGGCCGTCGCGCCGCGATGCGCAGGAACTGACGGGGAAAACCGCCTGCAATCGTGCAGTCAATTTGGCGGGGTCCATGGATTGGGTCGGACAGATGCTGGATGTCGAAATTACGGCGGCGTTGCCTAACAGTCTGCGCGGGCGCGCGGCGCATGTGGCGCCGACGAGCCAGCGCCTTGCCGTATAGTCCCATGGAGCCTCCGGGTAAGACGCCGAGTATCAGCCACAGCGATTTCACCGCTGAACACGCCAGTACCGCCATGCTGTCCGAACTCTCCGGCGAACTGGACAGTCACATCAAGCAGATCGAATCCCGTCTCGGGGTGGTGATACTCCCCCGAGGGACGCACTTCCATATCACCGGTCCGGCTGCTTCCGTGCAGGCGGCGCAGGATGTGCTCTCCCACCTGTATGCCCAGGTGCGCCAGGGGCGCTCCCTGTCCAGTCACTGGGTGCACCACAGCATCCAGAATGTACAACTGGAGGCGGAAGTCGGCGCCGCGGCGGTGGAGTCTGCGGGCATACAGACCCTGAAGGGGGTGGTCCGTGGTCGCGGGCAACGGCAGCGCCATTATCTGGAGTCCATCCGCCATAATGACCTTACCTTCGGTATCGGCCCCGCCGGTACCGGCAAGACCTATCTGGCCGTCGCTGCGGCGGTGGAGCAGATGGACAGCAATCAGGTGCGACGTCTGGTGCTGGTCCGGCCTGCCGTGGAAGCGGGGGAGCGTCTGGGTTTTCTGCCCGGGTCCCTGAGTGAAAAGGTCGACCCATACCTCCGCCCGCTTTACGATGCGCTGCATGAAATGCTGGGTTATGAGAAGGTCGCCAAGCTGATGGAGCGGCAGGTAATCGAAGTGGCGCCTCTTGCCTACATGCGCGGGCGCACCCTCAACGATGCCTTCATCATTCTGGATGAGGCGCAGAATACCACCCCGGAACAGATGAAAATGTTCCTGACCAGGATGGGTTTTGGTGCCAAAGTCGTGGTGACCGGCGACGTGACCCAGGTGGATCTGCCCCGCGGACAGCTTTCCGGGTTGGTTCAGGCCATGGATGTGCTGGGGAATATGCCGGGTATCGATATGGTGTTTTTTGAGAGCGCCGATGTGGTGCGTCACCCGCTGGTGGCACGGATCGTGGAAGCCTACGACCGATTCGGAGAGAAGCCGTGAGCCGCCTATATCTGCGCATGGCCGTGGATGATGTGGTCGCGGGCATGCCGCTGCCGCCCCGTGGTGAGGCGCGCCGGTCGATTCTGCAGGCGCTCTCCGCCCCTTCAGCGCGGGTATCCGCAGATGACCGGATACGCGAGTTGTCCCTGACATTTGTAGGGGACGCGGAAATGGCGGCCTTGAACGAGGGGTACCGGCATAAGGCCGTGCCGACCAACTGCCTGTCCTTTCCGCAGGATGCGCTGCCGGTGTTGTTCCGCCGAGACCTGCTGGGGGATATCGTCATTGCCCCGGCGGTGGTCGGACGCGAAGCTGCGGCGCAGGGTAAGAGTCTGCGCGACCATTATCGTCATTTGCTTATTCACAGCACCCTCCACCTGCTCGGCTACGACCATGAACTGGCCGCCGACGCGCAGGAGATGGAGGCGCTGGAAACCCGGTTGCTGGCTGAAATGGGTGTGGCCGACCCTTACCTGAACCAAATGCATGAGTGAAGATCGCAGTAGCCAGGAACGGCCGCGGGGCTGGTGGGAACGTTTTACTCAGTCTTTGCGTGGCAATGTGGAGGATCAGGATACCCTCTTGGAGCTGATCCGTGAGGCGGGTGAGCGGCAGATCATCGACGCCGAAGCGGCACGGATGGTGGATGGCATCTTCCGCATGGGCGAACTCACGGTGCGGGATGTGATGATTCCCCGTGCGCAGATGGAGGTGATCGAACTGGACATGCCGCTGGCCGAGATTATCGCCCGGGTGTCGGAGGTGGGTCACTCGCGCTTTCCGGTGGTGGGGCACGACCGTGACGATGTGCGCGGCATTCTCCTGGCCAAGGACCTTTTACGAGGATGTCGTGGAAATGTGCCAGCGCTGCGGCTGACGGATCTGCTCCGCCCGGCGACCTTCATTCCCGAGAGCAAGCACCTGGATCATCTGCTCTACGAGTTCCGTACGGGCCGACATCACATGGCCGTGGTCGTGGATGAATATGGTGGCGTTGCCGGTCTGATCACTATCGAGGACGTGCTGGAAATCATCGTCGGTGAAATCGAGGATGAATACGACATTGACGAAGACGTGATGATTGCACCGCGCGAAGATGGCGACTTTCTGGTGAATGCCCTGATTCCTCTGGAAGAGTTTAATGCACATTTCGTGACACACCTGGAGGATGGACACGCCGACACGCTGGGTGGATGGGTGGCGGCAGCCCTGGGGCATGTACCGCGCACGGGCGAAGTCGTGGAGGAGGGTGATTTGCGGCTGGAAGTGTTGCGGGCGGATCGCAAACGAGTGCAGATTTTGCGGGTCACGCCGCCGCGCGGCGCTCCCCTGCCGGAAACCACGCCTCAGGGTAATGCATGAAGGTGGGGGCGTTGAAAAAACCGTCCTTTCCTCTGCGGCTTCTGGCCGCATTCATTTTGGGGGCAGCCTGGCCTTTGGCCTTTGCGCCCTTCGCCTGGTGGCCGCTGGCCATAGCCCTGCTTTTTGGCTTGTTCTGGCTGGCGACCACGGAGGAGCGCCCACAGCGTCTGGCGGCTCTGGGCGCGGGTTTCGGTTTTGCCGCTTTTGCCGCGGGAACGAGCTGGATCGCCATTACCCTACATAATTTCGCCAACATGGATTGGGCACTGGCAGGCACCGCCGTCGCTTTGCTGGCGGCTTTTTGCGCCGTCTACGCGGCGTTGGCCTTCTGGCTGGCGGGCCGCTTTTTTGTCGGAAATGGCCGGTTGCTGGCCCTACCGGTGTTGTGGATTTTGGTGGAATGGGCGCGGGCACGCCTCTTTACGGGCTTCCCCTGGCTGGCGACGGGTTATACCCAGACCCATGCCTTCCTCGGTGGCTTTGCGCCCTGGCTGGGGCAATACGGAGTGGGGCTGGCGACGGCCGGGGTGGCGGCCATCCTGGTCTATATGCTGCAACGGCGGCAGTCCCGTCCGGTGCTGTTGGGTGGCGTCGTATCGCTCCTGGTGATTTCCGGGGCAGCCATGGCGGCGGCGTCCGTGTCCTTCACCCATCCTATAGGCAAGCCGCTGCGGGTAAGTCTGCTGCAGGGCAATATCGCCATCACGGAGAAGTGGAATGCTGCCAAGGTCAGCGCCATCCTGCATCATTACGTAAACATGATTTTGCAGACGCCGCCCGATACCCGGCTGATCGTCCTTCCGGAGACTGCCTTCCCTCTTTTTCAGACCGAAATACCAAGCCTGATCGAACAGTTGCAGCAATGGTCGGCGACGCACCGCAAAATCCTGCTCATCGGTATCCCTGAAAACGTCGACCGCAAATATTACAACGCGGCCATGGAAATTGACGGGAACGCACCGCTGCGCTGGTACCGGAAAGAGCATCTGGTGCCCTTCGGAGAATACATTCCGATGCCCGTTTTACTCGGGCCTCTGGTACATCATTTTTTGCCGGGGCTGGGCAGTTTCTCTTTTGGAGATGGGCCTTACGCCTTGCCCGTAGACGGGCAGAAAGCCGGTATGACCATCTGTTATGAAGAATCCTTCTCCCGGGACGTGCGCAAGGGTGTCAGGGAGGGTGCCACCCTTCTTTTGAATATCAGTGATTATGCATGGTACGGCCACAGCATCGCCGCCGCGCAAAGTCTGCAAATGGCGGCCATGCAGTCCCGGCAGGAGCAGAAACCCGATGTCCGCGCGACCAATACGGGTATTACCGCCCTGATCTCGCCGCATGGGCGGGTAATTTCGCAATTGCCCCAGTTTGTGGGGGGCACTCTGAACGGGGCCATCCAGCCGATGATCGGAGAAACACCCTTCGGGCGCTGGGGCAGTCTCCCCTATCTGCTGTTGAGTTTAGTTCTTCTGCTGCTGGCCCTTGTCCTCAGTCGCCGGCAATCGTCATCTCGTCAATGAGGATGGAGGGGCAGCCGGTGTTGCCGTGAATGAGCAGGTCATTGCCCACGGCGCGCATGCCCTGGAACATGCCCTGCAAGGTCCCGGCGATGGTGATCTCTTCGACGGGGTATTGGATCTCCCCATGCTCCACCCAAAAGCCGGCAGCGCCCCGGGAGTAATCACCGGTCACCATGTTGATGCCGAAGCCGATGAGTTCGGTAACCAGCAGGCCGTGCCCCATCTGGTGGAGCAGTTCATCGAGAGATGCCTTGCCCGGCTGCAAGGTGAGGTTGTGGGCACCGCCCGCATTGCCCGTGGTCTTCATGTTTAATTTGCGGGCACTGTAACTGTCGAGGATGTAGCCTTCCAGTACACCCCCGGAGACGATGTCGCGGTTGCGGGTGGCGACCCCTTCGCCGTCGAAACTGCAGCTACCCAACCCAAGACGCCGTAAGGGTTCTTCATAAACGCGGACGTGTTCCGGGAAGAGTTGTTTGCCAAGGCTGTCCACCAGAAAGGAGCTTTTGCGATACAGGCTGCTGCCGCTGATGGCGCTGGCGAGGTGGCCGATAAGGCTGGACGCGACTTGGTTTTCAAAGAGCACCGGGGCCTTGGTGGTGGCTACCTTGCGGGCGTCCAGGCGGCGCAGAGCGCGCTGCGCGGCGGTCCTGCCGATGGTTTCCGGCGTTGCCAGCGCATCGGCGGCACGGGCCACGTCATACCAGTAGTCCCGTTGCATGCCGCCGTTACGGTCTTCCGCAATCACCGAGCAGGACAGGCTGTGTCGCGACGAGCGGCTGCTGCCCATGAAACCCAGGCTATTGCCATAGACCGACGTGCCCTCGCCGGTGCCGAGGCTGCCGCCTTCGGAGTTGTGAATGCGCGGATCGCTGTCACGGGCGGCCGCCTCGCAACGACGCGCCAGATCGGCGGCGCTGTCTGCATCTATGGACCAGGGATGATAGAGGTCCAGATCCGGGAAGGTTTTGGCGAAAAGTTCGGGATCGGCAAGCCCGGCAAACGGGTCTGCCGCCGTATGCCGGGCAATGGTGAGCGCCGCTGAAACGGTTTCTGACAAGGCCTTGCGGGAAAAGTCCGAGGTGGAGGCGCTGCCTTTGGACTGCCCGAGATAGACCGTGACTCCCAGCCCCTTGTCCTGGTGGTATTCGATGGATTCCACTTCCCCGAGGCGCACGGTTACCGACAAGCCCTTGCCGGTGCTGGCGGAAGCCTCCGCTGCACTGGCGCCCTGCTCGCGGGCGAGGTTGAGCATGTCATCAACGATTTGGGTCAGGACGCTGGTATCCAGCGTAGAATGGGGGGCTTGGCTCATGGGGTGTTTTTCCAAAAGTGATGAAACAATGCGGCCATCTTACCCCCAAGCTTCGGGGCAGGGGAAGCTTGGGGGTGGGGACATGGTGCCGCCGGAAAGCGGGTACCGGCTCCATCCCGGAATCACATGCCGAACAGAAGATTGACATTGAATCCCCATTTCCATACTGTGCAACACAGTTGCATGAAAAGTTGTGCGGCCATCTGCCGCAGGCTTTGGCAGCCGTTTCCGAGGATTTGAAAATGACCGACCTGGGCTTTCGGAATGCATGTGTCCCTCCGCTGTCTGCCTTGCTGTCGCTGATCGCCCTGTGCGCTGGGCTGGGCATGGCGCAGGTGGCTGCCGCAGCGACCATTCATGCGGTCGGGGTGGAAAATCAATATGCCAACGTGATCAGTCAGATCGGCGGTGAATATGTATCGGTCACTGCGATCCAGAGCAACCCCGGCACAGATCCGCACGCCTTTGAAGCCAGTCCTGCGGTGGCCCAGGAGCTTGCCGCGGCGCAGCTCGTGGTGCGGAACGGGGTCGGCTATGACGGTTGGGTCCAGAAAATTTTGCGGGCAAACCAGAACGTACAGCGTAGGGTGATTGTCGTCCAGGATCTGCTTCATCTGCCGGAAAACACCCCAAACCCCCATCTCTGGTACAAGCCGGAGACCATGCCTGCGGTGGCGCAGGCTGTGGCGGCGAGCCTGACCGAACTGGATCCGGCCCATGCTGCCACCTTCGCGGCCAATGTGCGCAGGTTCGATGCCTCTCTGAAACCGTGGTACCAGGCCATCGCCCGCTTCAAGACCCGCTTTGGCGGCACGCCGGTGGCAGTGACGGAGCCCGTTGCCGATTATTTGCTGGAAGCCATGGGTTGCGACATCAAAACGCCGTGGAAACTGCAGGCAGCCATCATGAACGGTACGGACCCGGCGCCGCAGGACGTGAGCGCGCAGAACCAGCTCCTGCAGCGGCATCAGGTCAGAGCCTTTGTGTATAATCAGCAGGTGACGAATTCATTGACGGCTTCTTTCCTGAGTCGGGCGCAGGCGGCGAAGATCCCCGTGGTCGGCGTCTACGAAACCATGCCGGCGGGTTACCACTATCAGTCTTGGATGCTGGCGGAGGTGGATGCCCTGCGTAACGCGGTGGAGCATGGCACTTCGACGACCGTGCTGCAGTAATCCGGCATGGGAAATGTCTGATCCGATACTTTCAGTCGCTCATCTCTCCGTGGATCTGGGCGGCCGCAGCATTTTGCGGGATGTCAGTTTTGACCTCTATCCGGGACAGCTTTGTGCGCTGATCGGTGAGAATGGTGCGGGCAAAACGACCCTTTTGCGCAGTCTGTTAGGTCTGACTCCGATCCGTGCGGGGCAGGCATTGATGGACGGCGCGCCCGCTCGTCAGCGCCGTGCTCTGGTCGGCTATGTGCCCCAGAAAATCGCTTTTGATGCGGATATCCCCCTGCGGACCCGAGATCTGGTGCAGTTGGGGCTGGATGGCCATCGCCTGGGTCTGCCGCTGTTTTCCGGTCGTAAAAAAGCCTTGGTAGATCAGGCGTTGCATGCGGTCGGGGCAGAGGCCTTTGCGGATCAGCGAGTTGGAGAACTCTCCGGTGGCCAGCAACAGCGGGCGGTTATCGCCCATGCCCTGGTGCGCAAGCCGCGTCTGCTCATTCTCGATGAGCCCTTGGCCAATCTGGATTTCGGCAGCGCCAATGCGCTGGTGGCGTTGCTTGGTAGATTGACGCGCACCCGACAGATTGCTGTGCTGGTGACTGCCCATGATATGAACCCACTCTTGCCTGTCATGGACCGTCTGGTCTATCTGGTGGGCGGGCAGGCCGCCACCGGCAGTGTGGAGGAGGTGGTGCAGCCCGATGTATTGAGCAGGCTCTATGGTTACCCAGTAACGGTATTGCGGCATGGGCGGCGGATACTCGTACTACCCGATGTCGCTGCTGAGGATGCCGAGGCGGGCACGGCGGCGCCTGTAGCGCATCCGGAAAAGGCGGATTAACGCCATGTGGAATCTTTGGATGCTTTTGAAAAACTCCGGTTTCTTCGCTAGCGGGCCGGTGCAAACCGCGCTGATCGTAGGGACTTGCGCAGCGCTGGTCAGCGCGGTGATCGGTGTGTTTACCATATTGCGCGGCGATGCCTTTGCCGGACATGCCCTGGCCGATGTGAGCAGCGCCGGTGGGGCGGCCTCCTTCCTGCTGGGCATCAATCCCTTGCTGGGTTTTCTGGGTATGGCCTGGATTGCGGCCTTCGGCATGGAGTTTCTTGGTGTACGCAAGGTGCGGGAGCGTGATCTTGCCACGGGCATCGTTCTGGGGGCGGGATTGGGTCTGTCGGCGCTCTTTCTCTATCTGGACGTGACGACCACCAGCACTACGGGTGCAGCGGTATCGGTGATGTTTGGTTCCATGTTTTCGATTCCGCAGAGTCTTATCGGTCCTGCGTTGACCGCCTCCGCCGGGGTGTTCTTGCTGGTGGGTCTGCTCTACCGGCCTATGATGTTGACGGCGGTAGACCCTGATCTGGCGGCGGCGCGGGGTATTCCCCTGCGTTGGATCGGTTTGCTGCAACTGCTGGCCCTGGGACTGGCGGTAGCGGTCTGCGCCCTGGCCATTGGCGCGGTGCTGGCGACGGCTTTGCTCATTGGCCCGGCGGGTGCGGCGATTCGCCTGAGCCGGCGCCCGGCACAGGCGATATGCTGGGCCATTGCCATCGGTTTGACCGCGGTCTGGGGTGGTATCTGGATGGCCTATGAGAGTTACTACTGGTTTTCCGGTAATGCCTGGCCCGTGAGCTTTTTTGTCGTGACGCTGGTGTTTCTGTTTTATCTGGCGGCGGTGCTGGTGGCCAAAGTGGCGGGCTTGTCAGCCCGTTCAAAGCCGGTCAGCTGGCCGCACTGCGAGGTATAGGGCATGTTCTCCAGCTTCATGATCAATACCTGGATTGCCGCCACCGCCATTGCTTTTGTCGCGGCTTTCATCGGGTTTTTTGTGGTGGTACGGCGCTCGGCCTTTGCCGCCCATGCCTTGCCACTGGGTGCCTTTCCGGGGGCGGCGGCGGCCAACCTGCTGGGAATCGATCCGCTGATCGGGTTGCTGGTTTTTGTCGGCATGGGGGTTTTACTCCTGCGCCAATTGGTGCGCATGGGGCGCCGCGATGTGGGCACGGGGCTGGTGCTGGTACTGTTTCTGGGGGTGGGGGCGCTGTTGCTCAGTATGACCAGTGCGTATGCACCGGCGGTGTTTTCCCTGCTCTTCGGCGAGGTGCTGGGGGTCAGCGACGCCGATTTGTGGCCCATACTGGGCATCTGCGCGCTGGTGGTTACGGGCATCGCTCTGTATTTTCGGCCTCTCTTGCTGGACTCGACTTTTCCCGATCTGGCGGCCTTGCAGGGGATTCGCGCCGCACGCATGGATCTCGTATTTCTGACCCTGCTGGCCTTGGTGACTGCCACGGCCTTGCCGGTGGTGGGGGCCTTTTTGGTGTTCACCCTGCTGGTCGGCCCGCCGGCCGCCGCCCAGGCGTTGAGCGGCAATCCCATGCGAGTGTTGGTGCTATCCGTGGTTTTTGCAGAGGGCTGCATCTGGAGTGCTATTGCGCTCTCTTACTGGACCAACTGGCCCATCGGTTTTTTTGTCGGGACCATTGGTGCGGGCTTGTTTACGGTGGCACGTTCTTACCGGCACTGGAATCAGCGGCAGCGCAATTTCGTGGTGCTATAAATACTGACCAGCACCTTCAACGGCCGGATTTGGAATTAATCGTTATCAGGGAGTTCTGGCCTTTCCACCAGAGGTTCTATCTCCGGGGGCCCAAACTCGGGGCGCTCGATTTCGGGATGATGTAATACCGGAGGGAGCACCGGCATCCGCGGTATGATAGGGAAATCAAAGTCCATGGGGTTGACGCTGAAGATGACGCGTTCTGCATTGACGACGCCCGGTGCCTGGACTCTTCCCTCGACGGCGACCATGCTGCCTGCCCGCATGGTCGCGGCATCCCCGTTTTCATAAAGGGTGTGGGGGCCCTCCACCAGGGATACCCCGTGGGTGGTCCATCCATCCATCCCGCGAGCCAGGTAGCCCACCAGGGACACCCGGTTGCCGACGTCCTGCGCCGCCAGCGCAGTGGGACTCACGCTTTCCACCCGGGCCTCCCCGTCGGCGTATTCGCCCCTGACTACCACGGATTGACCCACCTGGATGGCGCGGAGCAGGGCCCCGTTGACCTTGAGTTTCGTTGCCCCGACTTCCAGGGTGTCCTGACCCGGATAAAGGGCGTCTACCTGGCCCCGAAGCAGCAACGGGATCCGGGCGGGCGCGGTATCTCCCGGATAGAGACGACAGATCGCCGTCGCCAGCCAATGGCCATTCCCCCGGTCCAGGCCGCTGATCGACACCACGTCACCGGCCTTCAACGCCGTGAAGGACAGGGATTGATCCGAATCGTGCACGCTGACGAGGGTCATTTTGCTCGCCTGGATGGTCTCGCCGAGAATGGTGAGTTGTCGCTTGGCCGCATCGACTTCCGTCACCCTGCCGATCACGGCATGCTCCACCCGTACCTCCTGGGCGATCGCTCGCCCGTCGGCGGCGGCCTGGACGGTGACGCGGTCCCCGAGATGCAGGTCTTTTGCGGTACCCGCCGCGCCGTCGACGCTATAGCGGGTCTGGGGGGTCAGGACATATTCCTGACCGTTGACATAGATGCTGCCGAAGCGCTGGATCACCCCCAGGGCCGTGATTCCCGTCCCGCCGATGCCCCCTGGCTGGATGCCGGTGCCTCCGATGCCACCGGGATGGATGCCCGTACCCCCGATGCCATCCGGGGTGGCGCCCGATCCACCAATACCACCAGCCGGGTCGGGAAGAGCCCATGCCCCCGGCAGGGCCACCAGACCCAGGACCAGGACCAGGACCCACCAGCGCAGGGCTTTAGGCATGCGGCTCATCCTCCGCGGCCGGTCCCTCTGTCGATTCCGCCGCGGCGTCTTCTTCATAGTAATAGACCCCCAGGCGCAGCCGCCGCTGCGGCCCTTCGGGCGACTCGGCGGCATT
>Ga0172381_10000730_pt1 | contig 40274 bp, 40 predicted proteins | sample Leawel6488metaG_FD_119754 | JGI IMG/M metagenome (GOLD analysis project Ga0172381, IMG submission 119754) | Leachate microbial communities from a municipal landfill in Southern Ontario, Canada - Leachate well 64-88 metaG | ecosystem: Engineered > Solid waste > Landfill > Unclassified | place... | reverse complement strand
GTATATATAGATGCAACCAAAACCAAAAGAACAAAGAGTAGAAGTATTAATAGACGTACAAAATTTGTACCACTCTGCAAAAAACCTTTATCATTCAAGGGTTAATTACGGAGAAGTTTTAAAACAAGCTGTAGCCGGAAGGAAGTTTATCAGAGCTTTTGGTTATGTTGTGCGCACAAAAACTGGCGAAGAAGCGCCATTTTTTGATGCCTTGGGCAAAATTGGCATAGAAACCCGCGTTCGCGACCTTCAAGAATGGTACGGCGGAGCCAAAAAAGCCGACTGGGATGTAGGAATTGTTATTGATGCCATAAGAACAGCCCCCGGCCTAGACGTAATTGTATTGTGCTCAGGCGACGGCGATTTCATTGCTTTGGTAGAATACCTGAAAAACCAAGGCAAGCGCGTAGAAGTAATGGCCTTCGGCAAAACCACCTCTGCAAAATTGATTGAGGTAGCCGACGAATTCATCGACCTAGACGACGGCCTCCCCAAATTTTTACTAAAGAAATAAACAAAAAAATCCATTCATTTAGAACAGACTCTTTGGTGCGGAGAGCAGTGGAGTTGGACCACATTCTTTTGAAAGAATCCATGAGTTATCAAGTCAGGGTTGCAACCGTGCAACGATACTCTCCCACGTCTCCGCAAATTTATTATATCAGAAAAAAAGAAACAACAAAAAACAACCCCAAAATTTGAGATTGCTTTTTACGGATTCTTTATGAATGTGATTCCGAGACTTGATAACTCAAATTAAGTATAGCAGGTTAAGGGCGCTTGTCAAGAGGTTGCGAATACTGGTTGACGCGAGCATATAATATGATAAAATTATATTAGCCACGCCCCAGCCAGCCATAAGGTCCGTTGGGGTTTTAATTTATACCCCAAAACATTAATATAGAATCTTGAGATAACAATTTGCAACCTCAAGATAAAAAAATAATCCTCAGAATTTTTATTGAAAAAACAATTATGAAAATCTGGCTTAATATTTTATATGTGATTATGGGCATAGCTACTATTTTGTGCGGCCTTTATACACTGAAACCATCCGAACACATACCAATTTTTTTAACAATTATCATATTTATTTGGGGAATAACATATTTATTATTTGGATTAAACTTTTTAAAGATAAATAAATATTCAAACATTTCCTTAATAATTTTTCTGATTGCGGCTTTAGTCGCCTTATACTCTGGCACACATCAAGAACTAGGACTTATATTAATTGATTATGTTATTGCTTTTCCTATATCGCTTATTTTCTTAGGAATTTCCTATAATGTTGCGACAAAAAAATCTTCCGATAAAAATAATATTATTTTAAAATAATTAATTGCGGGGCTCGGTGTACTAATTCATATTATTGATACTTATTACTAAAAATAATTTGTGCCAGCAACATGCATTCGTATGCCGGTTACCGCCAAAAAAATATGGCAGTAAAAGATACGTTTGAGATAGAAGTAGGGGGGAAGAAAATTACTATTGAGACGACCAACTGGGCGGAGCAGGCTTCGGGGTCTTGTTTGGTTAGGTGCGGGGATACTGTGGTGATGGTAAATGCCACTTTATCGCCTTTTACCAGGGAGGGGATAGACTTTTTTCCTTTGACTGTGGAGTACGAGGAAAAGTTTTACGCAGCTGGCAAAATTTATGGTTCAAGGTTTTTGAAAAGAGAATCAAGGCCAACCGACGAGGCTGTTTTGACTTCAAGAATTATTGATAGGGCAATAAGGCCGTTGTTTCCAAAAGACTTTAAAAAAGAGGTGCAGGTGATTATTACCTGCTTGTCATGGGACGGTGAAAACGACCCCGATATTTTGGGCATGATTGGAGCCAGTTTTGCCTTGTCCATTTCCAACATTCCTTGGAACGGGCCTTTGGCTTCTATAAGAGTAAACCGAGTTAACGGAGAATTTGTTTTTAACCCAACATATGAACAAAGAAAAGTAGGAGACATGGATTTAACTTTTGCCGGCATTGAAAAAGACGGAGACATTTTAATCAACATGATTGAAATGGGCTCAAATGAAGTTTCTGAAAAAGATGTTTTGGATGCTTACGAAGCTGTAAAAAAAGAGTTAAAGAAAATTGTTGAATTCCAAATTAAAGCTCAAAAGAAAATTGGAAAAACAAAAGATGAATTTCAACCGGCTGTTGAAATTGGCATTGAAAACGAAATTAAAGAATGGCTGGGCGATAAATTGGAAAAAGCAATTGATAACGCTCCTGCAGGAGAAAAAAACCTTGGGGCAACCGAAGTTTTAAAACAAGAAGCAATAAAATATTTGGCAGAAAAATTTCCTGGCGAAGGCAAAGAAAAACAAGTTTTGGCATATTTTGAAAAGGAAATAGAAAGAATAATTATCAAAAATATAATAGAAAAAGATAAAAGGCCAGACGGCAGAAAATCAACTGACATTAGGCCTTTGTCTTGCGAAGTGGGAGTTTTGCCAAGAACCCACGGCTCGGGTGTATTTTTTAGAGGACTGACAAGAGTGCTTTCTATTTTAACTTTGGGCGGGCCTGGCGACCAGCAAATTTTGGAAGGAATGGAAATTGTGGGCAAGAAAAGATTTATGCACCACTACAACTTTCCTCCATTTTCATCTGGAGAAACAGGTATGATGAGAGGGCCAAAAAGAAGAGAAATTGGTCACGGAGCTTTGGTGGAAAAAGCATTATTACCAATGATTCCAGAACCTGAAAAATTCCCTTATACGATAAGAATTGTTTCTGAAGTTGTGTCTTCAAACGGTTCAACTTCGCAAGCTTCTGTTTGCGCAGCCACCGTTGCTTTGATGGACGCAGGAGTGCCAATTAAAGCTCCTGTTGCCGGCATTTCGGTTGGATTGGCCAAAGACGAAAAAACCGGAAAATACAAAGTGCTTACAGATATTCAAGGCCCAGAAGACCATTATGGCGATATGGATTTTAAAGTTGCAGGAACTCGCAACGGAATTACCGCAATTCAGCTTGATGTAAAAATTGACGGAATAAATAAAGACATTATAGAAGAGGCAATGAACAGAGCAAAAGATGCAAGATTTAAAATACTTGATATAATAAAAGAACAGATACCAGAATCAAGAAAAGAATTGTCGCCTTACGCTCCAAAAATTTCTTCATTCACAATCAACCCTTCAAAAATTGGAGAGGTGGTTGGCCCGAAAGGAAGCATGATAAACAAAATCATTGAGGAGTGCAATGGCATAGCAATTGATATTGAAGATTCTGGATTGGTTTGCGTTACGGGCCAAAATCAAGCCGACGTGGACAAGGCAGTAAACTGGATAAAAGGAATTGTAAAAGAAGTTGAGGTGGGCGAAGTGTTCCAAGGTACGGTTAGAAAAATTATGGACTTTGGAGCCTTTGTTGATATTTTGGGCGGGCAATCAGGATTAGTTCATATTTCAAAGTTTGTTCCGCAAAAAATTGAAAGCGTCAGAGACGTTGTGGCAGAAGGTGACACAATTCCTGTAAAAGTAATGTCAATTGACGAACTTGGCCGAATAAACCTTTCAGCCATAGACGCAGGCTTCAAGCCCGCAATTGAGCCAAAGTCTAAGCCTCAAGAGCACAAAGGCGGATTCTTCAAAAAGTAAAAATTAAACAAAAATTAGACGCATGAAACAGCAATCAAAAAAATATCTACTCTTAATATTATTGATTGCTGTTTTAGTCGCGCCATCTTTTGCGCTAGCAGCCTGGTGGAACCCCCTTAGTTGGGGTGTTTGGAATAAAATATTTCGCCAGACGCAAGAGTCTTTTACTCCAGGCAAATGCAATAAAAATAAACCTATCGGTTTGTCGTTGACAAACTATATTGAGAAGGCTGAGTGGAAAAATAAAAATATTTCAATTGATGTCAACTTTGCAGAAAATTGCTGCGCATCGGTAGGAGGAAAATCAAGCGTCAAAGATAGCAATATAATTCTAGAGGCGACAACTAATGGCAATACTGCCTGTAATTGTGTTTGCGGCTACGATGTGCACTTTGATTTAAAAAACTTACCAGTGAAGGATTATAAAATAGTTTTGCCAAAATATGATGGTACAGAAGGAGACTCTTTGACATTAAAAACAGACAATAGTGTGTCTGATAACATTTGTGGCAATAATGGAGACGCTGATTGTTATAATAGATTATTTTTCTCCCATCCCTCTTCCCAAAAAGAAATCGTAGAAACATCAAGCATTGCGTTCATCTATCCTGCAGAAGCCCAAATATACAGGCAAAAAAATTCAGACAAATATACCCAATTTGAAAACCTTATAATAAATAGCAAGGACATTACCGAAGTTTTCGCTTTCAAAAATTTGAATAGTAAAGAAAAACCAAAATTAGTTTTTGTTAACGGTAATTTACTTTTACAGACTCACGACAGTAGCGGCCCCTTGTCAAAAGGAACTAATTTTGACGATGCAGTAGATAATTATATAAAAAAAGGGGCGCAGGCATCGTCCACTCTCGGCCAAAATTCTCCTGAAGCCAAATCTTTAAGCGAAAAATTCGGCATCATCATAACCCATATATACCCGAATCACGGAGGATTTGATTTTACCCATAATGGAAAACAAATGAAATATAACCTCGGCGATTTGTCTTACTCGGATTTGCCAAACACATATATTTATTTTGCCCCATTTAACAGTTGGGATAATGCCACCCCCAAAATAATAACAAAAAATGATTTTACAAATATGCTCTCTCTTGCCGAAAAAGCAATAAATATAATCAAAAATAAAAAAGAGATTGACTTAGGTTCAACTTTAACGATACAATTTGATAGTACCCTCAAAAAGGCTGCCGTGAAAGCAAACAGATACGCAAACCCATCAGAAATTAGATACTTTTTATTTCACAATAAGCAGGTTAAAAACCCAGATTCAAGTACTGCCGAGGCTAAATACGAGATTAATATACAAAAAGGGTTAATTTACCCTATATAATTTTAATTAAATGCCAACAGAAGCTGAGGAATTACAAGCGAAGGAATTTTTGAAAAGGGCTGAAGTCAGGACTATGAAAAAAGACCTCTTACAACTAAGAGAGTCTGATGCGTTGAGGGAAAGAGATAAAATCGTTAAGCTAAGAACGCTGGAAGAACAACTGGAAGAAATGAAAAAAGCGAATGAGGCGGCCATTTTGGCCAAAATGGCCGAGCAAAAAGAAAAGGTGGAGCGGGAAGAAGTTTTAGAAAAAAATGCCGGGCAAGAAAGGCAGGCGGAAAAAGATTTGAAAAACTATGCAACAGAGCAAGAACGCCAGCAAATATTTTTGCTTGAAACTGAACGTTTTGGTTTGGAAAAACAGGTTGACGTGATTGACAAAGAGAAAGATCCCGCGTTAAAGTTAGAAAAAAACAATTTATTATTGCAAAAGCGCGATTGGGAAACAAAATTAAAGTCTATATTAGAACAACAAAAAAAATTAGACGATGAACAAAAGGTTATTATAGAAAAAGCTCAAACAACAACTATTGCTTCGCAAAGAAAGGGGTTAGAGCAAAGAAGAACAGAGCTGGATAAAGAGATTCAAGACGTGGAAAAAACAAGGTGGGGCGCAGAAAAAGGAGTTGAAGATATAGATACTATAATAAACCAAATAAACAAGTCTTCAGATCAGCTTGTAGTAGAAAAAAATGGCCTCCGCGATAAAATTTTGGGCATTGATAAATCATTGAGAGATATTTATTCTGCTGTTATGGCCAGAGAAGGAGAAAAGAGAAGGGGTCAAGAAGCAACAGAAGTGGCCAGAAAAGAAGCGCTGGCGAAAGTAAGATTAGAAGAGAAAGATAAAGTACAAAGACAGCAATGGTCTGGCATTTCAGCAAAAAAACAATCACAAGATGAAGGATATTTAAGCAAGGCTCCAGAAGCTGTTAAAAAGAGATTGGCAGAGTCAGCCAAAGTAGAAGAAGAACAGCGTGCAAAATTTTTGCACGATATAGACATTTCGCTAAAAGATACAGACTCGCAGAAAAAAGAAAACATTTTATCGCCCGTGCAAAAAGCCCAGGCAGCCCCGCAGGTTCCGCATAAAAATTAATAATAAAATTAAAAAAAGAGCGATGGACAAAAAATTAGTTGGAGAGCTAAAAGAAAAGTTAGAAGAGCAGAAAGAATCAGTGCAAAAAGAGCTTGAAAGTTTTGCGTCGGAAGACCCAAATTTAAAGCATAACTGGGATACAAAATATCCAAATAGGGAAGACGGCGACAAAGATGAAATTGCCGATGACGCCCAAGAATATGACAATATGTTGTCCCTTGAGCACACGCTTGAATTAAAATTAAAAGACGTTAACTTGGCTCTAGAAAAAATTACAAACGGAACCTACGGAATTTGCGAAAAATGCGGTAAAGAAATAGAGACAGAAAGACTCAAAGTCGCCCCCGAAGCAAAGTTTTGCATAAAGCACAATAAATAATAACTCAATAAAAAACCGCCTAAAGGCGGTTTTTGTTTACTTTGTTATTTGTAGCTTATGTTTGAGCCTACATAGTAGGCAGACAGAGGATTTTTGGCTCCAACAACCTGGAAGTGCAAATGGCATCCGGTAGACTTGCCGGCGCCAGCCATACCTGGCTGTCCGCCCATTAGGGCAATGTTTTGGCCCGTATAAACTTCTGCTCCCGGCTTTACCAACAAGGTCATCAAATGGCCGTAGTAGGTGACTGTGCCGTTGCTGTGTAAAATTGTTATATGGTTGCCCATACCTCCGTTCCAGCTCCCGTTTCCAACAGCTCTTTGCACAACTCCAGCTGCTGCCGCCTTAACAAAAGTTCCGCATTTATTGGCAATATCAACTGCATTATAATAGTGAATGCCCTGGGTAATTTTACCCTGTGTTGGAAAAATGTAAAAGTTGCTGGCAACAGGAATTTGATTGTTCACAATTGGGCTGGATTTCTTTGGCATTGTTCCCCCAGGCACAATCAAAATATCTCCAATGTAAACATCGTCTTGGTTGGCTAAGTCGTTATAAATAATTACGTTGTCTGACTGCGATTTATATTTTTGAGCAATTGCCGAAACAGTATCGCCAGACCTCACAACGTGCAAGACTCCGTCTGTCGGTAAGATAACCAGGCTCTGTCCAACTTTTATTTTTGAAGAAGACGTCAAATCGTTTGCCCAAAGCAGGGTATTGAGAGATATGTTATTATCGTCTGCGATAGATTGCAAGGTGTCGCCTGGCTGTACGTCGTAACTGTTTATATCTTTTTTGTTTTGATTGGTTGAGCCAAAAGTGTCTCCCAAAACTTTCCCGGAAACAACGCATGGAGTAGACACTCCGCAAAGAGTATTATCTTGTATAATTTTTAAATCAGGTGTTTCCAAAGGAATTGCGCTTGCCTGGCTGGAGAACAAAGCGTTGCCGTCAGAATTGCTTGTTCCATTAAAGAAAGAATTAAAAAAGACAATACGACTATTGTCTAGTCCATTGATGCTCGATGCGCTATCGCACGATGAGTACATCACCCCGAAAAGAACAAAAGAAACGAAGCCGAAATAAAATAGGGGATTTCTGAATAATCCATTAATTTTGGCAAGTTTTAGCCCTTTAAATACTTTGTTAAATAGTTTTAACAACTTAGTTCGATTTTACCATTTTCAAGCCTCTCGGTCAAATAATTTACCCACAAGTTATACACACCTCTTTTATATGCTATAATATGAAAATGAAATTAATTTCACCCTCGGTAATCAAAGAATTACTGGCAAAATATGAAACCCGTCCATCAAAGGGCTTGGGCCAGAATTTTTTGATAGACAAAAACATTTTGGGGAAAATCATTACGGCTTCTGACATAAAACCCACCGACACAATCTTAGAAGTTGGCCCGGGTATTGGTACGCTTACTCAAGAACTAGCAAAAACCGCAAAAAAAGTGATTGCCATTGAAAAGGACCAAACAATGATAGAGATCTTGAAAGAAACCCTGTTAGACTTTAAAAACGTCGAAGTAATCCCCGGCGATATTCTACTAAACCCTAAACCCTACACCCTAAACCCTTACAAAGTCGTCGCCAACATACCGTATTATCTAACTTCTCCGCTAATCAGATTATTATTGGAGGCTGAAAATAAGCCCGAATTGATTGTTTTGCTTCTGCAAAAAGAGGTAGCCCAAAGAATTTGCGCCAAACCCGGCGATATGAGCCTACTGGCAGTTTCCGTGCAATTCTACGCCGAGCCCAAAATAATCTCCTACGTCTCCAAAAACTCCTTCTACCCCGCCCCCAAAATCGACTCCGCCATCATAAAAATCACCCCAGAGTTGGGCGGACGTCGGACGTCCGCCCAACTCTTCTTCAAAATCGTAAAAGCGGGCTTCTCCCAGCCCCGCAAACAACTCGCTGGCAACTTATCCACAAAACTAAATCTGACAAAAGAGGAAACTCTCGCTTGGCTGTCAAAAAACCATATAAACCCCAAACAACGCGCCGAAACTTTGTCCGTGGAAGACTGGAAAAATCTAGCAAATAGTGGTAAAATAAATATATGAAGTTCAGACAAACTCTCTTTTGGGATACAGACCCCAAAAATATAGACATCAAAAAAAACGCCCGATATATAATTGAGCGAATTTTAGAGTATGGCGAGCCAAGCGAGGTCCGCTGGCTTTTTAAAACATACTCCAAAAATAAAGTAAAAAAAGTGATGAATCTGCCAAGAGTTCAAATTAGCAAAAAATCGAAATCTTTATGGTCGCTTCTACTCAAATAAACGAAAACGCATTAAAGCAGTTGCATTTAGATGCAATTCCCAAGGCAACCCGCGACGCATTCTTACAGTGTATCGCTATTTCTTTTTTCTCTGAGAACGATTGGTATCTTGCAGGAGGGACGGCTTTAGCCATGCAAACAGGACACCGCAGTTCGGTGGACTTGGATTTTTTCACGTCTCAAAAATCATTTGATGAAAAAAAAGCAGAAGAAATCTTAAGCCTAGAAAATAATTGGAAAACAGCTTCTTTAAGTCCGGGGACTTTATATGGTGAGCTTAATGGAGCAAAAATGAGCCTGATTGCATATCCATTTTTTAGGGCCTCAAAGCCTTTCTTAAAAATTGGCGCCGTTAATATAATGTCTCCTCAAGATATTGCCTCAATGAAAATCGCGGCAATAAGCCAGCGAGGGAAAAAACGCGATTTTTTCGATTTATATTGGATATCTTTGCACATCCAGCCATTAAAAGAAACCATCGGCATGGCGCAGAAACAATATACTGTCCAGCAAAACTTGTCGCATATTATAAAGTCACTTGCATATTTTGACGATGCAGAAGACGACCCAAATCCCAAGATTTATTTTAAAACTACATGGAAGGAAGTAAAATCATTTTTTCTGCAAGAAACTAAAAAAATAAGCAATGACATCTTTGGAGTTTTCTAACCAAAATCTGGCCTCGCATAACGGAGCCAGATTTTTTGTATGTGGATAACTCATTATCTTGCAATCTTTAATTCGTGTTATAATAGAAGAATTTATCTTTCAACTTATCAATTCATCTATGCCAAACTTTTTCTCCTTAATTTTAAAGAACAAAAAAACCCTAATCCTCTCCCTCTTGTTTTTGATCATTCTCGGCGGTTTAATCATTCCACAAAATTCATCCGCATCAGTTTTTAACTTTTGCGAAAGTGTAAAACCTGGGACTTTTTGGTATGACTACTGTCATTATTATTACCAAAATTTTGGTTATGACATATCCAAGGATGGAGTACCTCCAGACCTAGTCGACTTGGGATTTAATACCCTGGGAGCTCCTATATTAAACGTTTTTACTGGTTTTGTTTATGCAATAGGAATAATTCTTGTTGTTTTTTTCAGTTCTATTTCAATAATGTTTTCCACATTATTAACTAATATAATTGCCAAAGATTTTGGGTGTTTTACATGTATGGCCAATCCTCCAATTGCCCTGGGTTGGCCAATGGTAAGGAATCTGGCCAACATGATGATTGTGTTGGGTTTTGTCGTAATAGGAATAGCTACCGCCTTAAGATTCAAAGACTACGAGGCTAAAAAACTTTTACCTAAGTTAATAATAGTGGCTCTTTTGATTAACTTTTCTTTATTGATTTGTGGAATATTTATAGATGGAGCGAACATTATGTCAAAAAGCTTTACGAATAGCGGGTTCTTCTCAATGTCATGGTCGCAAACCATGAAAGCGCAGATACAGATACTAAGCACTCAATGGAAGTTAAAGGGCGCGCTGGAAAGCGCGATAGGTGTTATGAGCGCAGTTGCTGGGCTTACCGTCTACAATATAATGGCTATCATAATTTTTGCGTTATACTTTTTCTTATATTTGTTCCGGTATATATCGCTTTTAGTTTTAGTTATTCTATCACCATTAGCTTTTGCCTGTTATGTTTTTCCGGTTACAAAAAAAATTTACGACATGTGGTGGAATAATTTTTTTCAATGGTGTATTATCATTGTTCCTTTATCGTTTTTTATGTGGATCGCAAACTCAATTATGTCTGGCGTCTCAAGTATCTCAAGTGGCGCGGGTGGCGGGGCTGCTGGCAATCTTACCCCCATGAGCTTTCTTATACCTGGAATTTTCATGTTAATCGGCTTTCTCTTTTCATTAAAATTTTCCGCGATGGGAGCAGGAGCAGCCGTTTCGGCATTTAAATGGACCGGCGGAAAAGCAACGGCCGCCGGCATGGGTACGCTAAAAGGCCTATCTGATAAAAGTGGCGCATCGAGACTGGGGGCGGGAGCAAAAGATATGGCAACCCGAGGACTAGAATATGCAGGTATAATGAAACCTGGAACAACTGCCGCAAACCAGCAGTCTAGATTAAGCGACAAAGAGCGCATAAATCGCATAAATAGCATGACAGATGAACAAAAGGTACAAGAATTGACAAGAAACAGGACAGGACATAATGCCTACTTAGACAGAGCACAGATAACAAAAGACCTGGCAAGCAAGGGCAAGATCAACTTAATTCCAGCTGCTCAACGCCAACAAGCAATCAATGAAGCAATCAATTTTGGCGCAAGACCTAAAGATATTATAACTGGCATGGAAAGTGGCGACATTGCAAATATAATCAACAACCCAGCGGCCAATCAACAGTTTACTGCAGAAGCAAGAGCCGAGGGATTTAAGACTCTAACCAAGAGAAAAGACCTTGATTTAATAACTGGAACGCCACCAGTCGGAGCAACGCCGGCACAGAGAACGGCAGAAGCAACTAGGGCGCGTGGAGTTGCAGTTGCCGAAGCTGTCCAAAATGGAGCAAGAATAGAAGAAATTGAAAAATCAGACTACCATTATGCTGCTCAAAATCAAGCTAGGAGGCAGAGGATTCAAGCTGCAAACCCAACATTCAATGATGCCCAAGTTAATGATGCTGCATTAAATCAGGCGCTTGATGAAAATATCTCCAGCATGGATCACGAACAATTAAGGAATATAGATGCCGATCATCTTACGTGGCAAAGAGTTGACAAACTTACACCAGATAAAATTGGGGCGTTTCGATATGCTTCACAACCAGCCAGAGCAGCGGTTAAATCGCACTTTGATCCAACTAATCCTGGCGCACAATTGATGAACGATATGGCTACTGCATGGGCTGAATATAACGCCGCGGTTACATCGGGAAATACCGCCCAAGCAACAAATAGACTCACAGAGTTTAGAAGATTGCGAGCAATGTATCATGCACAAAATAATTTTAGCGCATTATAAAAATAAATCAGAAGATAAAATATGATTATATTCTTTACACAACAAGCCGATTCCGCTCTTTTGGATATTGAAAAAAAATATAATTTGGAAGAAGAAGACAAAGAATGGATAGAAAAATTGAAAGCGGGCAAGCAATTAAATCAAAAAATTGTATTAGATTTGATTCAACATCTTGCAAAAAAAGAGATATCAGAAAAAGATTTTAATGGATCTCTGCAAAAAGACTTGAACATGAGTAAAGAAATATCAGAAAAAATTTTTGCTGAAATTTCTAATAATGTATTGCCGTTTTTAAAAGAAGTATCCGAAGAAGATGTTAAAAATGGCTTATTGCCAGACGTTAATGGCGAGCAAAAAAAATCTGCGGGAGCGTCAGCAGGAAAAATAAAACCGTTAACTGAAATCAACTTGACAAATGAAGTCGCAATTATACAATCATCAAAAACTCCAGACGAAATTAGTGTTCCTAAAAGAAAAACAGCGAGAGAAATAAAAAAAACTCCTCCTAGAATTTCTTCGATAGAAAAAAAGGGGGCAAGAAAACAGCCAGACACATACAGAGAACCATTAGAATAATTTGTAAAAAAATAAGGGGTGGATCGCAAATGCGAACCACCCCTTTTGAATTCCTCCTTTCAAGGCTTGAATGGAGGAATCGGCATCGGGGGAGTACCCGAACCTTTTCCTGGAACACTGGCACCGGCAGAGAGGTTGCCACCTTTTAGGGTTTCGTAAGTAGCTAGCAATGTGGTCAGGGGATCGGCGGACTTTCCGCCGGGAGTTCCAACGAGAACCACCCTTGCGCCCAAACGCTCGCTCTGAATCAGGTTCCATGCTCGACCATCGGGATCATAGGAATCCCAGAAAGCTCGGACATTCTTTGCCCGCTTTTCAAAGTCTGGCTCTGCCATTGCCTTCTTCAGTTCCTTCTGAAGAGTAGCGACATCGGATCCAGAAACTTGAGACAGCGACTCCATCAGCCGTCCCAAAGTTGCTGAAGAAGAAGTCCTTGCTTCAATTCCCTGCTTCTTCAGGTCGGCTTCTGCCGCAAGCTCTTGTTTTCTCTCGAGATCAAGCAGGTCTTGAACCTCCTTGGTAAAACTCACATCAAAGATCTCGATTTTCTCGAACAGAATGCGGACCCCCTGCTCTGCCTCCAAGTTGGGGATAAAGTTTGGGTCCATGGTATTAATGTGATCCCATACAAATTTGGGATGTCCGACCGCCTTGTCCAGTATCTCATCAACTGTCATGCTTGAGGCAAGACCAACCAAGAGCCCGACAATGCGTCCCTTCAACTTTTGCCACCAGTTTGTCGGCGCCTTAAAGAGCGCTTTCTCTGGATTCACGACGACAAGGGTCACATTTATCTTGATGTTGACAGTGATCCTTGACTTCTTTGTTTCGGCATCCTTAAAAAGGATACCAAATGTGTCGGGGCGGATTACGACGTAGTCGATACCCTTCAAGGGATGTGGCACCAACACCATTTCATTGTTTATCTCCTCCCATTTTTCATAGAAGAAATCGTAGCGATGAACGCCGAAGGTTGGCGGAATACCAATCCATGTTACCCCGCCCAACAAGGGGGTTCTAACAATTGGAGGAGCATTGACAACACTACCATCTAGGTCAAGCTCGTGGCCTTTCCACTGCGCCACAACTCTCTCAAGAGCTCCACCCTTTTTGATGGCTTTTGCGGTGCCTTCATCAACAAGGGTAAAGAAGATATTACTCGTGGCCAGCCGCATGATTAGCGGCGCTACCACCAAGTAAAACAGCTGGCGTCGGACAGACCCAAACAGAAGCGCGGCAATCATGGCGATTGGAGCGACGACAATAATAGCCCAGCCGATAACTGCAGCTACGTTCAAAATCGTATTCATAGCTAGCTCCTTCGGGAAAAGTCGAACGGGGTTTGACAGCCAGCAGGGGACAACCCTGCTTGTTTTTGCTGTGTTTCTCAATGTTCACGTTGTATTAATTATAGCATATGTGAGCTTCATTGTCAAGATGTTAGGAACTCTTGTTGCCGTGCTTTTATTATAAGTGTTATAATAAAAGAATTTCGAATTATGAGTTTCGAATTTCGAATAAATTTTGAATGCGTTAATTTCGAAATTTTATGGACAATAAATATGACCTAGAAGAGAGAACTTCGAAGTTTGGTGGAAATACTATTAGGTTTTGTAAGACTATTAAGGAGGATAGAATGCGAGCCGAGTAAAACCGACAACGCTAAAACTTTATGGCACGAAGCTCAAGAATTCACTTTTATATTCGGAAAAATCATTTCATCTATGCAATAGTTTTCAAAAATTCGAAATTCTAATTTTAATCGAAATTAAAAATTCGTAATTCAAAATTAACAACTATGGAACAATATCCTATACCGCAGTTTATTGAGGCAGAGGGGAAGATTGCTTTCTTTATATCTTTCAGGCAGTTTTTTTACCTGGTGGGGGCGGGCGTTGTGTGTTTTTTCTTATACGTAATTTTGCCTAAATTTATTTTTTACATTTTGGCTCCCTTAGTTTTTATTGGCACTGCTATATTAGCTTTTGCAACAGTAAACGGAGTGCCCATTTTAAATATGATTTTAGGGGCGATTGGTTTTTCTATGGGCGGAAAAAATTACACCTGGAAAAAGAAAGAGTCGCCGTATCCTTTTAAACCAATGAAAAGAGCTCAAATAAAAAAACTGGACCAGGGCCCTGTTTTACAAGCCCAAACCAGCCAATTGAGGAAAACGCGCACGCAAATTGATATGAGAACAAAGTAAATTTCGAATTATGAGTTTCGAATTTCGAATAAATTTAAAATGATTTAATTTCGAAAGTTTCGAAAATTCAAAATTCGAGTTTTAATCGAAATTCAAAATTCGTAATTCAAAATTAAACACTATGCCTGAATCAGCAACGCAACAATTTTTGGAAATACAGGATATACGAGAGGGGCTTTTGCTTTTGAAAAATAATGGCATAAGAGGAGTGCTAATGGTTTCTTCAATAAACTTTGCGCTAAAATCTGAAGAAGAGCAAACTGCCATTATTTATGCTTTTCAAAACTTCTTGAACTCTCTGGACTTTTTTTGCCAGATTGTTATTCAATCAAGAAATATAAACATTACTCCATATTTAGACAGCTTGAAAGATTTAGAAGAAAAACAAACCAACGAATTGCTAAAAAAACAAACTTCTTCGTATAGAGAATTTATAAAAAATATGGTGGTGGGGGATGTGGTTATGACAAAAAATTTCTTTGTTGTTGTGCCTTATAACTTAATGGAAGTTTTTGGAATGAAAGCCGCAGGCAAAAGTATTTTTAGCCAAATGTCTGGCGGACAACAACAAAACCAGCCATTGAAAGATGATGAGTTTCAAAGATGCAAAACCCAACTTTGGCAAAGAATGGAATATTTGGCAATGGGTTTGAGACGGTGCGGACTGGAAGCTGTGCCGCTGACAACTCCCGAGCTCATAGAACTTTTCTGGTCTATACACCACCCAGACCAAGCAGAAATTGGATACTACCCGGAAATACTGCCGGAATTACTGAAGTAAATTTCTAATTTCGATTTTCGAATTTCGAATAAATTCTGAAATTCTAATTTCGAAATTCTAATTTTAATCGAAATTCAAAATTCGTAATTCGAAATTCACAACATGGGAATTTTAGATAATTTTTTGGGGAAAAAACAAGAGGACTTGGCTGATGATAAAATATTTCAGGAAGAGTCTTTTGATGTAAGAGACATTATTGCTCCGCCGTATATTGGAGTAATGCAAGACCATATAAAACTGGGGGAAAGGTTTGCCAAATCTTTTTTCGTTTTTTCTTATCCAAGATATTTAAACACCGGCTGGTTTTCGCCTGTTATTGATTTAAGCACTCCTCTGGATATTTCGTTTTTTATACATCCTGTAAGTTCAGAACTTATTTTAAAAAAGTTAAGGAAAAAAATTACAGAAGTTTCTTCAGAAATTTTGGAAAGAGAAGAAAAAGGCTTGATAAGAGACCCTGCGTTGGAAACCGCCTATAAAGACATTGAAACATTGCGAGATAATCTAATGACCGCCCAAGAAAAAATGTTTCGCTTTGGAGTTTATATAACAGTTTACGAAAATTCTGAAAAAGAATTAAAGGATACTGAATTGACGCTAAGGTCAATTTTTGAATCAAGATTAATCTATATCAAGCCAGCGCTTTTCAAACAAAAAGAAGGCTTTATTTCTTGCAGTCCGTACGGCATGGATTTAATTGAAGTACACACTCCAATGGATACGGCCCCGCTTTCAACTTGCTTCCCATTTATTTCGTTTGATTTGAGCTCTAACGAAGGAATTTTGTACGGGGTAAACAGGCACAATAATTCTTTGGTTTTGTTTGACAGGTTTTCTTTGGAAAACGCCAATATGGTGGTGTTTGCAAAATCTGGTTCGGGAAAATCTTATGCAATTAAACTGGAAATTTTAAGATACTTAATGCAAGGCGTTGATTGCATAATTATTGACCCCGAAAACGAATACGAATATTTGTCAGACTCAATAGGCGGGTCATTCTTAAAAATCTCTTTGACTTCGTCAAACCATTTAAACCCTTTTGATTTGCCAATTCCCGGCGAAGATGACAACCCGGAAGATGTTTTGAGGTCTAACGTCATCAACTTGGTTGGACTTTTGAGAATTATGTTGGGAGGGTTAAGCCCAGAAGAGGACAGCATTTTAGACGAAGCACTGACAGAGACTTATGCAATACGAGATATTACGGCTCAAACTGATCCAAAAACTTGGCAAAACAATATTCCTTTAATGTCTGACTTCCAAGAAGTTTTGGAAAGCATGACCGGCACGGAATCTTTGGTGAACAGAATGAAAAAATTTACCAAAGGAACTTTCGCTGACTTTTTTAACCAGCAATCAAACATTTCTGTAGAAAAGAATTTTGTTGTTTTTGGGATAAGAGATATGGAAGACAGTTTAAGGCCGATAGCTTTGTACATTATTATGCGATATATCTGGAACATGGTGAGGTCAAAATTGAAAAAAAGAATTTTGGTTATTGATGAGGCCTGGTGGCTGATGCAATCAGATGATGGCGCTTCATTCTTATTTGGATTGGCAAAAAGAGGCAGAAAATATTGGCTGGGAGTTACAACTATTACACAAAACGTTGCTGATTTTATGGGGTCTGACTACGGCAAAGCAATTATAACAAACTCGTCGCTACAGCTTTTAATGAAACAATCTTCGGCTGATATTGAATCTGTGCAAAAAGTTTTCAATTTAACCGAACAAGAAAAATATCTCTTACTTGAGGCGTCTGTTGGCGAGGGCCTATTTTTTGCCGGCAAAAAACACGTGTCTATTTCGGTAGTTGCCAGCCAAACAGAAGACCAGATAGTCACAACCAACCCCGCCGAAGTCTCAAGGGCAAAACAAGACAAAAGAGACTTAGAAAATCCCGAAAACGTTTAATATTTTTTAAAAATGGCAGACAAAGAAAAAGAAGGGGAGGAAGAAACAAAAACTGAAAGCGGGGGAGGCGGAGGGATAACGTCTCCTGAAGGGGTTTTGATGCTTTGCGTGGCTGGGATTATTGATGTTATCAGTATTGTTCCGGCAGTAAATATTGCGTCTGATATTTTGGGCACCATTATCATAGGCGGGTGGCTGGTAATGACCAGGCCGGGCGAAGCGCTAAAAAAAGCTCTTAAAAGATTTCTTATTGCTTGTGGAATAGAGTTAATTCCCATTGTAAGCATTGCTCCCAGCTGGACAATGTTTGTTTATAAAACACTCAAAGATGGATAAAAAAAAGGTAATCATCTTTTTGGGAATATTTTTGGCTTTTTTGGCAAGGGCTGGTTTTGTTTTGGCGCTTGAGGCTCATTATCCGACTGTTTTTGGCGTGTCGCTAAACGAGACCTCTACTTTTGCTGAATACGGGTGTTATTTTTTTGCGCTGATAATGAATCTGGCTTTTTTTGTGGCTGTTATTGTTGTGGCTTTCGGCGGGGTTTATTATTTGGTTTCTTATTCAAGAGGAAAGTTTACAGACGAAGGAAAAGACTGGATAAAAGCTGGAATTTTGGGGCTCTTAATAATTGTCTGCTCGTCTTTAATAGCACACACAATTAACCCCGACCTCAACAATTGCAAACTTGCGTTTTTGCCTGGCATTGATTTTAAAAATTCTGAAAGCTCTACTGATTCGCCAGGCATACCAACCGTAAGCTATCAAGAAATTCCCATTGGAACTTTGACAGAAAATCTTTTAACAAAAACCACCGAATGCTATGCTTTTGACCCAAAGGGCGACCCAATTGAAGGTGAAAAAATAAAAACAGACGACGGACAAGAGATGGCCGGCCCCACATATTTAAAACACGACCTAGCAGATTGTCTTTCGCAATTAGCCGATGGCGCGCAGAAAAAGGCGCAAGTTATTGGAGTATTGTCTAATAAAATAGTGAAATTAATGAATACCTGTGACTGTCAAAAATACGGACAGTGCGATGATACTTGCGGAGGAAAATGCAACACTCCGCTATCGTGCGGAAACTCTGCCGTTTGCGAACAAATTGGGCCATGTGTAAAAGGCGCTTGCAAACAGCATGGCGATATACAAGATTGCTGTCCAAAAGATTCTGGAATCAAAGATCCTGCAAGCCCCAGTAAAAACCTATCTGTTAAGGCGCTAATTGAGCATGGACCAATAGCAATTAATGTTATGGATAATTGTTGCAAAGGCGCTAGTAGCGGCACAGATCCAGAAGACCCTGAAGAGGAACCAGATGATGATAAAGGAGAATGTGGCGATGGAACGGATATGAAAGATTGCGGAGGCGGTATAAAAAGCTGCTCTTGCCCGTCATCTTACAATGGAAACAGCTCGTACACGCTTGCCTCTTTACTGGCTGTTGGAGTAGAGGTGTGCAGTAAAGCCCATCCAGCCGGTTATTGCTCGCTTGGACTAACTTGCGTTGAGGGAGTGTGCAAGGACAAAAGCGCCACAACCCCGGGCTCAACCTCAATTGGGTATGCGGGGCTGGATGAGTTCAGATGCCCAAACCCAAAAAATACAAGTACCCCATGTTCTGACATTGCAAACTTTGTTGAAAAACAAGTTCAACTGGACAAAAAAACTATCAAGATAATTGATCCGCAAAAATGGAATCAATTGAATCTGCTCCAGCAGTTGATGTATTACCAGGAAAAGATGGACCAGATAAAACAAAAAATTCAGAAAGATATTAATAAATTAGACGAAGCGAGATCTGCATTAGATAGGTGTTATTTGGCAGTGCCGTATGTTGATTTACTCAAAACCCAAGAAACTACAAACGAGCAACAACGGCTTATTAAAGTTGAAAAAACATTTACCGACCCGGAAACAAGTTCGTTAATAGACGCTTCAAAATACTGCAAAGGATTTAATTACGCTTATTCAAGCTGTTTTAAAAAATGCAATGATTTATGTCCCGACTCCAGCAACGAAGCAATACAGCTCTACCAGCAATGCGAAAAATGCGATGGAGGCGATGCCGAATGTATACGCGCGCAAAAAGAATGTATTAAAGATAAATATAACTCAAGGCCGTGCACATATAATACACAAAACCCTTCGCAAAAATTTGGAGAATGCGTAAGCTCGTGCCAAAGTGATTGCACAAGCGCTTGTTCTAAAAAATATACTACTTGTTCCAGCGAATACAAAATATGCCAGAATTTATGCAAAAGCGAATCTCAATGCGTTTTGGATAATACCGGCGTCTGTCTGTTTGGTTCGGAAGGAATTGTAGAATGTTCAAATCAAAATACCGGCCCTGGCGAGACAAAATATTGCATTAGTAATTCGTATTTGTGCAAAAACGGTTCCGACGAATATGCAGGTTACCAAGATTGCGCCTCATCGTCATCAGCCAAAGAATATTCTGCTTCATACTTTTTTGACAATCCAAACAAACAAAAATGCCCAGATCCATATGGCCCAGCCAAATCGGGTAGTGCTTGTTACAGCCAAAAAAATACCTCGACGGCCTGCCAAAAAATGTGTCCCGAAACCCAAAAATGCCCCGCTTCATCTAGATGTCCAAATTGCCCTTGCGATCAAATAGACACAACTTTGAAATATTGTATTCCTGGCCCCGATAGCGGGGAAGAAGATGCCGATGAACCCGCAGATCCCGTGGAAACCGGCCCTTGCGAAGGCGGAAAACCTCTAATAAAATGCCCCGATGGCACAATGAGCTGTCATTGCCCGTCGGCTTACATTGGAAACAATTCGTACCTGCTTGCTTCTGTAAAATCTTTGCTGGCTGTTGGAGTAGAGGTATGCAGTCCGGCTCATCCTACAGGTTATTGCTCGCTTGAACAAACTTGCGTTGATGGAGTGTGCAAGTCTGCCGAAGAAGAAATAGTTGGCGATGACGAAGAGGACGATGAAGATGACCCAGTCGCCGGCAGTGGAGATGAGATTATATTAAAAAAGGTTTCGGCTCATCAAGTTGTCGGGCCTCAATGCAATGAATATTCTTATAATGACGACCCTTTAACTTTTTATTGCGAGAACAGCTGGTGGACAAATCCAGACAAAGAGGGAAATAGCGTTACACCAATAGGAACAGAAAGGACTGTTCCCGAAGGGCGAGAAGTGCCGGTGGGCCAAATGGTTGATGGCGCCAGAGACTGGGCCAATTGGATAGTTAATGAAGCAGGAAAAAAGATAGGACAAGACACGCAACAAATAATTACCCTAATTAAGCAGGCGGGAGATGCATACAAAACCCCTCCCGTGCAAAATTACTGCAAATGCGAAGCAAAATATGAAACCGGCCAGCCAATTTGTACGACCAACTGTTCGTATGGCGAACAATGGACCAAAGACTCTAAGGGCAGAAACATATGCGTGCCCAGCTGCACTTTTATACCATGCACCGGAAACCCGTGCGAACAGCTCATAAATTATTTGTCAGGAGTTTGGGACAGTTATAAGCAATTAAAAATTGACCAGATAGATTTTTCGACTGTTATGCTTACAGAACCTCGAAGCGACATCATGAAAAAATTGACATACTCAAGAAAAAAAACCAGCGATTGCAGTTTGATAAACAGCGCTTATAAATCGAGTACAAGGCTGTTAAGCTGTACAAGAGTTGAAGACGAACTAATCGCTCCTGTCAATACAAACAATATAATATTTCAAGGAAAAACCGTAAACGCTTATTGTTATGGATCAAGCCTGGGCAAACTTTTTGGCAAAGATTTAACAGACAACTGGTTTTGCGCAGAACAAAAAGCGGACGTTTTAACGCCTGGAAAATAAATATGAAAAATAAATATATTTTAGTTATATTTTTTGCAATTGTTTTTCTGTTTTGTAACAGCGGTTTTGCAAATGCTCTAGAGATAAAAAACTACCCGCCGGTTCCCGGGCTGATTGCGCCCCAATCAAACTGCACGGGCAACGACTGCCTGTCTATATACATCGCTTACTGGTTTGGGCTTTTGGTTTATATTGCTGCAATTTTAGCCTTGATATCTTTTACTATAGGCGCTGTTGGGCTAATAAACCCCAACATTGAATCTCATAATGATGCAAAGGACAGAATGAAAGGGTCTATTTTGGGATTGGCGCTGACGCTTATCGCTTTTGTAATTTTAAAAACAATCAACCCCACGCTGGTAACGCCCAGCATAACGCCGTTGCCGGGCGTGGCAGGAGTCTTTTATTACAATGGGACAGACAGAAAGCCGGTCGGGCTGGCGGTGAGCGATGTAAAAAACAGGGGAGAAGAGCTGGTCAAAAACGGCTTTGATAAATTGATCTATGACTGCACCGATGAAAGCATGGCGCCCGCGCTTTTGGTTTGGGAGTTTCCGCAAACAGGCCTGGAGGGCGGAAATGATTTGACAAAAGTTAAAGTTGCAAGGAAAACCTGCGGACAGCAAGAGCCTATAGGCAGTTATGGTTCGTTCAAGATGGACTTTGAAACTCCGGGAGTTTATTACTGCTTGGGAGAGTGTGGCGGAGACAATATGTGTTCAGGATACATGTCTTCGTGGGTAACTTCTGATGATGGTAATATATCTGATACTTTTAACGGAAAGATAAAAAGCGTGAGAATTGTAAACAATGCGGGCGAAGGGCTTTATTATGGGGCTATCCTCCATGAAACAATTGGATTAGAGAATGGGGGAGGATGTACTTATCCAATAATAAATAATGGCGAAGGCCCCAAGTGCTACAGTAAGGATTCTGAAGGCAAAGCAATTAGCGAAATAGGCGTTTCTGCTGCTAATATTTTTACTGTTAATAATGCCGCCTCTGCGGGAGATGGAGTTGATTTCTACAGCGAACCATTTGGAGACACGGGGGTCAAGGGGCTTAATGCCGGCTTTTATAATGTAAAAGATGAAAAAATAAACCCTGTCTTTAAAGAAGACGCGGATAAAATATGCTTTGATTATAAAAATGTTAATATGCCAGACACCTATAAATATAAATGCTCTGACAGCAAATGCGGAGAAGGCGGAGGCGGGGGATACGCCTGCGAAAACAATGGCGACTGTTATGATGTGGGAGGAGTTTGCGAAGATGGCACCTGCAAAGGTTTTGGCGGAGAAGACCTTTGTTCAGACACGGCCTGTGAAACGCTTAAAGATTGCCCGGGTTCTATAAACATTAAGGGCAGTTATCTGGTTGGCGTTTACTCTGAAGATTTAGCTGGCGGGTTGTATTGCCAAACTTTTACAGAAAACGTTCCAGACTTAAATGCAAAAAATATTATAGAGCCCGGATCAGAATCTATTGGAAGCGTTTATATAATTCCTACAGAATAAAATATGCTTAGCGCAGAAAAAAATAAATACTTTTTATTTCTAGCATTTCTTTTCATTTTCCTGTTTTGCAGTAGCGGTTTTGCCAGCGCTTTAGAGGTAAAAGGCTATCCGCCGGTTCCTGGGTTGGTTGCGCCATCGGCCGAGTGCAACGCCAAAACCTGTTTGGCAATATATGTGGCCTACTGGTTCGGGCTTTTGGTTTATACGGCCGGAATACTGGCTCTTATATCTTTTACAATTGGAGCAGTAGGATTTATGGTTTCCATAGATAGCGCCGAAGTAAAATCTGGCGCAAAAGATCGCATGAAAGGGGCTCTTTTAGGGCTGGCTCTAACTGTTGTTGCATTTTTAATTTTAAAAACAATCAATCCTACACTGGTAAGGCCTAGCCTTGAAGCATTGCCTGGCGTAGACGGAGTTTTTTATACCAACAACACAGAAGACAAACCGGCTCCAGTAGCCAATTCTGACACGTCAACCATACCGGAAGGATTTAATAATATTAAATATGTTTGTTCAGACGGCCCTGCGCTTTTGATTTGGGAGTTTCCCGAGGCCGGGCTTGAAGGAGGAAATGATGACTTGAGCAAAGTTAAAGTTGCAAGGAAAAAATGCGGAGAGCAGGAAAGCATAGGAAATTATGGATCTTTTAAAATAGCATTTGAAACTTCGGGGGTTTATTATTGCCTGGGAGAATGTAGTGGAGACATGTGTGCAGGATATATGTCTTCGGCGGTAAATTCTGACGAAAACAATATATCAAGCCCGTTTAATGGAAAAATTAAAGGTGTGAGAATTGTGAATGATAAAAAAATGGGGGTTTACTATGGCGTTATTTTTCACAGAGTAGCAGGGCTGGAAAACGCGGGCGAGTGCAGCGGTCCAATAATAAACGAAGATAAAGATGACGCATGCAAGCCCGTCAATATACAAGCCAATTCCGATAATATTTTTAAATGGAACAATGCCAATTCTGAAAAACCCAGTGGAAGCGGAGTTGATTTTTACAGCGAACCATTTGGATCTGCCGCGGGAGCCCAGAAAAGGGGCGAGGGGTTTTGCGCAGTTAATAATAATATGATTGGAAGAACTTTTTCAAAAAACGTCGGCGAATTATCATTTGGCAATACTGCTCTTGGCTGTGGTTATGCAAAAAATACCAATAATGACACAAAAAATTTATATCAAAATACATACAGAACATTTCAAAATAAATCAGGCTCTATGAATATAAAGGGTAGTTATTTAGTTGTTCTGTATAGCGGCAATGCTGACAGCGTAAAAGACGGCGCGGGCGGTTCATACTGCCAGACCTTTAGCAAAAGTGTGTTTAATTTAAAAGTACAGCCTTTTATGGCAACAGGACATTCCATAGGAAGTATTTATATAATTCCTACAAAATGAAGAAATATCAAAAGATCTTTATTACTGCTTATATCCTCGGCTTTTTAGTTGTTGGTTTTTTTGCGATACCTGTTTTGGCCGCAGACTTAGAAATAAAATACCCTACCATATCTGGCCAAACACTTAGTTCGAGCACAGAATTGCCCGCCTATGTGAAATATTTGTTTGACGCAGGAATGTTTCTTGGATTTTTTTCTGTTTTTATTTCTTTGACCATAGCAGGAGTAATGTACTTATTTTCTGCCACAAGCATTGATATGAAAGCCGATGCAAGAGACCGATTCTCCGGAGCAATATCCGGCCTGCTTGTTTTGGTTTTAACCTATTTAATTGTAACTACCATAAACCCCCAGCTCGCTTTTTTAACCATGGATAAACTCCCGGCCAGCTCATCCTCCCCAGAACAAAAAAAATCGCCCGGAGTTTATTTTTACAAAAGCCTCGACTGTCCTTCTGATAACAACACACAATCCAATACCTCAAGCCTCAAAGATCTAGGATCAACATTAAGAAACAAGGTAGCCTCGGTGGGTATTGTTCAAGACTCTGGAGGATACATATCAATTTTATACGATGCAATAAATTTCCAGGGAAAGTGCCAGTATTTGGATCCAAATCAAGAATGCAATTCAGATAAAAGTTTTTCTTTTGCGGCCTCGGCTTCAATTTTGCAATATGATTCCAATCCTAATGGCGACGGAGTTTATTTTTACTACAAATCTTTTTTTAATGAAAAAGGCGGGTATTATAAGGTTGAAAATAATGAAATAAGAGATATATACGCCAAAAAACTAGAAGATTTAAGTTTCACAGGAAACGATGGAGGCGAATGCAATGTGCCCGAAGAGGAACAAGATTGCGCTAAATACGACAAAAATGGGGCTTGTTGCACAAAAGAAGCCTGCGGGGAAAGCGGCAGAAAATGCCCGGCTCTTAGCGGAGAAAATATTTCTTCGGTAAAAATAAAAGGCAGTTATGTTGTTCTGTTTGTCTATAAGGGGCCAGAAGATAGCGACCCCATCAGCGGTTTGGGGCCATGGACCTATTGCCAAGAGTTTCCGACTATTGATGATGTAAATAAAACAGGCCCCCAACAGATAAAATGGCAAAGCATAAGAAGTACCGGCGGAGTAATTCCTAACTACGTAATCATTATTCCAATCAAAAAAAACTAGCGGGGCTTTATTACTATATGTCTGTCAAAACCAGTACCCTGGCTTTCTGTGGATATGTCTGTTCTTTTAGCCAGCTCTGCGTGCACAATTCTTCTTTCATAAGAAGACATTGGAGAAAGAGTTCTCTCTTCTTTGGTGCTTGCCGACTGATCTGCCAAGTCTTTTGCCAAGTCTTTTAAATATTCTATCTTTTTCTTTTTGTAATCGTTGATGTCCAGATTAAGATAAAAAAAGTCTTGAAGCTTTCTGTTTAAAACCATCCTTAACAACCGCTGGATTTCAAAAAGCGTTTGCCCGCCTTGGCCTATTAAAATTTGCGGCTCTTCGAGCCTTATATTCAAGTCAACAACATTTCTATCTTCATTTTTTTCTGAAGACAAATTAACTTCCACGCTGGAAGTTGTTATTGTCATCTTAGAAAAAAATTCTTCTGTTGCCTCTTTTATTTTGTTTATTTGATCTTGGTCTAACATGTTTTTAATTGGCTTTTGATTTTATTTCTTTATCTTTTTTCAAAAGGAAATATTGTTGAATTATAGAAAATAAACCGCTCACTGTCCAATACAACCCCAGGGCCGATGGCAAGCTTATAAGTATTATTACTGTAAATACTGGCATAAAATAAACCATTTGCTTCTGCATAACCTGTGAGAAATCAGCCTCCTTGCCTTGCCCGCTCGTTTTTGGAGCAGTTCTGGGAAGCAGCATTTTTGTTTGAAAATACTGCGTTAAGCCAGCTAGCGCAGCAAGAATAAGGTTGGGCTTTGCCAAATCTACAACATATAAAGATAAAGAATTTATATGTCCTGGATTCAAGACAAACGAATACAGTCCGGATAAGGCTTCCGGTTTTAAACCGTTCCAGAAAACTTGATAGAGCGCAATAAGTATGGGCAACTGTATAAACGCTAATAATAGCCCCGAAAATGGGTTTATTTTTTCTTTTTTATAAAGCTCTAAGGTTTCTTTTGCTTGCTTTTCTTTGTCGTCTTTATATTTTTTTTGTATTTCCAGTATTTTTGGCTGTAGCTCTTGAAGGCCCTTTTGGGAATTTGTGGCTTTTAGTGAAATTGGATAAAGTACAAATCTGATAATCAAAGTTAAAAATATTATCGCAACTCCAAAGTCATGCCCCGGTATATAGTTGTACAAAGCCACAAGCAGGTTAAAAAGCGGCTGATAGAGTATAACGTAAAAAAAATTTGCTAAAGAGTTAAACATTTTATTTTAAGATAATCCCCGATTTGACAAGGGCGTTATTTATGGCCTCTTTTGTTTCTGAAAATTCTTTTTTTTCTATGCCCGGCAGAGCAATAATAAGCAAGTCTATTCCGTTAATCATATCAGTGGTTTTTACTTTTATTGTTTCTGTCAGCCTTCTTCTGACTTTATTTCTAATTGTGGCCCTTAGGGATACTTTTTTGCTAACGACAAACCCAAACCTATTTATGCCCAAATTATTTTTCATTATTTTAAAAATAAAGAGATTACTTCTAAAACTCTTTGAATTTTTAAAAATCGCCTCAAAGTCCTTTTCTTTTTTAATTCGGTTTATTTTTGGCAACATAATAAGGTGAAATAAAGTGAAGCGAGGCAATAAACTTTTTGCAGGCCTCAGGAACCGCGTGCCTGAAAGCCGTAAAAAAGTTTGTTGCCGAGCGGAACGCACAACTTACACAGTTAGCTTTGCTCTGCCTTTTCTCCTTCTCCTGGCAAGCACTTGGTTGCCGGTTTTTGACTTTGTTCTGCGCAAAAAGCCATGCGTATTGGCTCTTTTTTTCTTTTTTGGCTGGTATGTTTTGCTCATTGTTGTATTAAACTTTTTAATTAGTATAATATACGTAGTATAGCCTAAAAATCGTCTTCGGTCAAACCTAAAAAACAGCTTTTTATTGTGCGTCTGCTTAACAATCGACAACACAAGTTATCCACAGTTTAATAACATGTGTATTCATTTTGCTCATGTGTTGACATGAGACGTAAAAAAAGGAAAAATATAGTATATCTCCATAAAAAAATATCTTCGCATGAACAATATAGAACTTTGGCAGTCAGTTTTGGCCCAAATGCAATTTCATATTTCTAAGGCAAATTTTGCAACCTGGTTCCAAAACACTGAAATCATCTCTAAAGATTGTGAAAAGATAATAATTTCTGTTCCCAACGCTTTCTCAAAGGAGTGGCTAAGCAATAAGTATAATAAACTAATTCTAAAAACTCTGCACGATATAGACGATTCCATAAAAGATTTAGAGTTTATTATAAAACCCCAGCCGTCCAAAAATGCTTTGCCTAAGATGCCTTCTATAGAGAATGAACAGCCCGAAGATACTCAATTAAAATTTGAGGAGTTTAAAACAAACAAAGAAACCAATCTCAACCCAAGATATACCTTCACAAGTTTTGTGGTAGGCTCTTTTAATGAGCTGGCCCACGCAGCGGCCATGGCAGTGGCCGATAATCCGGGTTTTACCTACAACCCTTTATTTATTTATGGAGGCACAGGATTGGGTAAAACACATTTAATACAGTCTATAGGAAACAAGATCTGCGAGGAGTCAAAGAAAAAAAAGGTTAAATATATTTCTTCTGAAAAATTTGTTTCCAGCATTGTTTCTGCTATAAGGACAAACAGCATGGAGTCTTTTAAAGCGAGCCTGGCGCCGATAGATGTTTTGATTTTAGATGATATACAGTTTATAGCCGGTAAAAATAAGAGCCAGGAAGAATTTTTCCATGTTTTTAACTCTTTATACGAAAAAAATAAGCAGATAGTCCTATCTTCTGATAGACCGCCAAATGCTATTGCAGAGCTTGAAGACAGATTAAGATCCCGCTTTGAAGGCGGAATGATTGCAGACGTCAGCTTGCCAGACTACGAAACAAGACTGGTTATTCTAAAAACCAAGCTCCAAGAGAAAAATATGGACCTTCCGGAGGATGTTTTAGATTATATTGCCACTAACGTTAAAAAAAATATCAGAGAGCTGGAGGGCGCTCTGAATAAGTTGCTTGTTTACAATAAAATAAATCAGACTTTAGACCTGGAAACAACAAAAAAATTATTAAAAGGGTTTATCTTTTCGCCCTTTGACGTTGCAAACTACAAAAAAATAATAGAAACTGTAGCCAAATTTTATAACTTGGAAGAAAAAAATCTGTTTGACCCCACAAGAAGAAAAGAAATCGTGAGGCCTAGACAGGTGGCAATGTTTTTGCTTAGAAAAGAACTAAAATATTCTTTCCCCGCAATAGCCAGAAAATTTGGGGGCAAAGACCACACAACTGCAATTTACGCCTACAAAAAAATAATGCAAGAAAACGAAGAAAACAATAAATTGACCGAAGAATTAAACTTAATAAAACAGAGGATATATAGTGCATAACCAGTAATAAAAAGGTAGAAGAAATGTAGAAAAATTTTGCCCTCAAAAGTTCACACACTAAATTACACTTTTTATTCTACTAATTTATTCACACTATTTTCACAAAAAAATTTAGAGCTAAAAAAAGTCAGCCTATACGTAAAACTTTAAGCAAATATTCAAAAATATTCACCACTAATAACAATAAGTAGTAATATATAAAAATTTAATTAATATTAAGGCTGATAAAATAAAAACATGAAAGTAGAAATATTAAAAGAGAATTTAAAAAATGGATTAAACATTGTTGAAAAGATTGTAGGCAAAAATTTATCACTACCAATTTTAGATAATGTACTGATTGGCACCGAAGATAGTTTTTTGAGCTTGAGCTCTACTGATCTTGAGACAGCAATAAAACTATGGATACTAACCAAAATTGTGAAAAAAGGCCAAGTGGTGGTGCCCGCCAAATTCCTTTCCAGTTTTGTCTCTTTATTGCCCGATGAAAAAATTACCTTGGAAGAAAAAAAGCAGGGACTATATATTGAGTGTAAGAGCTTTAAAAACCAAATTCAGGGTTTTAACCCAGAAGAATTTCCTTTGATCCCCGAGTTTAAAGATTTGGAATATTTAGAGGTTGATAATAAAAAACTGTGCCAAGGCTTGTCTCAAATAGTTGACGTTGCTTCGCCTTCGCAATCCAGGCCGGAAATTTCTGGAATTTATTTTATCTTTTCTAAAAATATTATAAAAATAGTTGCTACAGATAGTTTTAGGCTGGCAGAAAAAAGCATCACTTTGGAGTCGCCGGTAAAAAGAGATATTTCTTTTATTCTTCCACAAAAACCGGCACGGGAAATAATAAATATTTTGGGTGAAAGGGACGGCAAGGTAAAAATATATTTCTCGCCCAATCAAACACTTTTCGAATTCCCGATGAAAGATATGCCTCATCCGCAAGTGCAAATAGTTTCTCGCTTAATTGAAGGAGAATACCCAAATTATGAAGAGATAATTCCTACAAAGTTTAAAACACACGTTGTAGTAAAAAGAGATGAATTTTTAAGCCAGGTTAAAGCAGCCTCTCTATTTTCGGGAAAAATAAACGAAGTAAAAATAAGAGTTGATGCAGAGTCAAAAGAAGTGCAAGTTTCAGCCAAAGACCCAGACATTGGAGAGAGCCAATCAAGCATTCCTGCGAAGATAGATGGCGAAACAATAGAAGTTTCTTTCAACCATAAATTCTTGATAGACGGGTTGCTAAATATTAAAAGTTCGGAAATTATATTTGATATGAGCAAAGAAGAAGGGCCGTGCGTGTTAAAACCAGTTGGAGACGCAAGCTATATCTATGTTGTAATGCCCATCAAGTCAAACTAAAAATTACTGGCTAAACCTTCCAGTGGCTATTAGCCAATTATTTATGCCGATTTGCCATAAAGGGTACTGCGGATCAGAGGCTGGGTTTTGCGGTTGAGAGCCCATTGGGTTGGTTTTATCAACATAATATAAAATGGTGTGAGTGTCGTCGTAAGGAAGCTGGCCCAGCAAAGCAGGTGGCCTGTTTGTAGCCGGATCTGGCGGAGTAAAGCTTTCAGCTGGACGAGAAGACACTATTTTTGTCATAACTTTATTCCACATAGGAGCTGCGATTCCAACACCTTCGTCTCTTGTTGGAGTGTTGTTATTATTACCGGTCCATACGCCTATGGCAACAAATGGAGTGTATCCCATAGTCCAGCCGTCAACAAAGTTTTGTGTGGTACCGGTTTTTGCAGCAACCTGATAGCCGGGGACATATAATGGGGAATTGGGGCCGAAGATAGGCGTCCTTGCCACGTTGTCTGACAAAACACTGCTTACTTGTCTGGCGACTTGAGTATCTAAAACCTTTTGGGGCTGTCTTTTATTTTGTTCAATAATGTTTCCGCTAACGTCTGTAATCTTTAAAATACTCACTGGGGGTATGTAGCTACCCTCTGTTGCAAAAACGCCGTAAGCAGAGGTCATTTCAAGCAAATTAACATCACCGCCACCCAGCACCAACGAAAGCCCGTAATTATTTACATCAGTAAGCGTTGTAAGCCCAAGGTTTCTTGCTGTCTGAAGTGTTTCTGGAATGCCGGCCAAGTAAAGAACTTTTACCGCCGGTATGTTTAATGAGCAAGTTAGGGCTGTTCTTAGAGTTACCGGGCCCCTGGCTCCCCCATCATAATCTTGAGGGTTGTAGCAGGCCGTTCCATTTGCTCCAAATATGCCATTTCCACTTGGGTCGCAACTGGGATTGAATTCGGTTTTTACATCCCACAATACTGTATCTGGCGTGTATCCTTTTCCAAAAGCAGTTGCATAAGCAAAAGGCTTGAATGAAGACCCTGGCTGCCTTTGCCCCATTGTTGCTACATCGTATTTTGGGTCAAACAAACACTTCTCTGTTGTACTTTCGTCACATCCGGCGGGATACGGATCTGCAAAGTAGTCTTTTGACCCTATTAACGCTAAAATTTCGCCTGTTTTTGGGTCTAAAACAACCATTGCAGCATTGTTTGCATTCTTGCTCATGTTTGTTTTATCGGAGTCTTTTATCACAGTTTCTGCGTATTCTTGAATTCCGTAATCCAAACTGGTATAAACCCGCAACCCTTTTTCTTTTAAATAATCTTCTCCGTATTTATCGTCTAAATATTTTTTAACATAAAGAACAAAGTCCGGCGCCTTTATAGAAGTTCTGACTTCGGCAAAGACTATTTTTTCGTTTTTTGCTTCAGTCAATTGTTGGCCGGTTATGTATCCAAGTTCTTGCATTCTTCTCAAAACAATGTCTTTTTTCTGCAACAGCTCTGCTTTATTTGGTCCGTAAGGAGAATACCTGCTTGGCGCCGGGATTAGAGCAGTCAGTGTTGCCGCTTGAGCCAAAGAAAGGTCAGAGGCCGGTTTATTAAAATATGTTTGGCTGGCAGCTTCTGCTCCGTAGGCGTTTTCTCCAAAAGGAATTGCGTTTAAATACCAGTCAAGAATTTGGTCTTTAGAGTACCTTTGTTCTAGTTCTATGCTTAAAACAATTTCTTTCACTTTTCTGGAAATCTTTTTCTGATTTGTAAGATATACAGATCGTATCAGTTGCTGGGTTAAAGTGGACCCTCCTTGGCTTTTTGACCCCGATGATATGTCGACAAATACAGCTCGTAATATTCCTTCAAAATCTATTGCTCCGTGCTGATAAAATCTGTTATCTTCCGACGCCAAAACAGCGTGCTTCAAGTTGTCTGATATTTTGTCAAAAGAAACTATTTCCCTTTTTTCTTCGCCATAAATATCATACAAAAGCACTTTGCCCGTCCTGTCATAAATTTTTGTTGATTGAATAAATGGAGATTCTGTAAATTTTTCTGGCTTGGGCAAATCCCAAGTATAGTAAATAAATAAGAGCAAAATCAGCAAGCAGCCGCCCAAAAACAAAAAAGCAAGATATTTGCCTATTTTCATCAGGCCCTTCTTGCTCCAAAGCCCTTTTATCTTCTTAAGTATATTGTCTATGTATTTCATTAAGATGTTTTTACAATAAATAATTATTCATTTATTATAGTGACATTTTGACAGAAAAAGCAAGGCTAAATCTAAATTGGGCAGGCAAACAAAAAACCCGCTAAAGAGCAGATTTTTTGGTTTATAGTTAAAATTTATTCTTCTTCGGCTTCTACTTCGTCGTCAGCCATATCATCATCTGCATCATCGTCTTTGTCTGTATCATCTTCTTCTTCGTCGTCAAGATTATTTGTATCATCAAAATCATCGTCTGCATTTATTAGCCTGGTTAAAAATTCCTCTTCCATTTTTTTAGTTTATTTTTTAATATTATTTTTTCTATATTTTCTTATTATATTTTTTTACAAACTATTGTCAACCCTTCACTTTTCCACAGTTAAAAATTTACTTAAAATGCCAGTTGTTCCTAGTTATTCTTATTATGTTATTTATATACACCCTTAAAAGTGAAGGGTCAATACTCCCTTTTCCACAAGTGCATTAAAATATCATTAATAAGCTTTTATAGAAGCGCAAATTGCCATACCCAAAGCGTCAAAAGCATCATCTTTTTTTCTATTTTTTTCTTTGAGGTCAAAGCAACTCAGGTCAACAGATTTTTTTATCATTTCTATGACCTGTTTTTTTTCAGCTCTGCCGTACCCCGTAATTGCCATTTTCATTTGTAGCGGAGTAAATTCAAAAATGGGTATTTTTTTCTGCGTAGCCGCTAACAAAATCACGCCTCTTGTCTGGCTCACCGGCATAACTGTTTTTAAATTTTTAAAGAAAAATAATGTTTCAATAGATAATACTTCGGGCTTATGCTTTGTAATAAGCTTTTCCACTTCCTTATAAATTTCATTCAACCTCTCCCCTGTCGTAGCAAATTTATCAGTAATTATGCACCCAAAATCAATAACCTCCAAACTCCGGTCTTTATTTTTTTTAATAACAGAATAACCAACCACAACCGACCCCGGATCGATCCCGATGATAATCATTTTAATGTTGACTTAATGCTTTGATGTGATAATATAAAAGTGTAGGCTTTAGGTCTACCAGATTTTGATCGAAGTCCGCCCTAAAAAGGTGGATTTTTGATTTTATGGCCTGAATCGGTCTTTGTTAAGCCTATATTCGAAGTCTTCGGCATATAAAATATCGTCTATTGTGTGATTGGTTTTTGCATCGTAGACTTCTCTGCCAACGTGTCCTCGAGCCCCAAAGACAATGCAATGTTTTGCAAAATTTTCTTTTAAATATTTAATCGCGTACATTAAATCTCCGTCGCCGGAAAAAAGAATAATCGTATCATAGTTATCGCGTTCTCGAATTAAATCAACCGTCATTTCAACATCCAAATCGCACTTTTTTTCAAAACCCGTTATATTATTCTGGCTGTGTATATATTTTACCCTTTTTGTGATTACCTCAAACCCGCTCATGCTTGCTTTGCTTGTCATTGCTTTTGACCAAAGATTTATTATCTGTGAATTTTCATTTTTTCCATAATCTGAGCCATAATAAAATCTTCTCAAAAACTTTTTGCCCAAAGAAAAATATTTTACAAGTTTCCCCAATTCCTGTACGCCAACAATCCAGCCTAAACTATTTTTCCATTTTTCAACATTTCCAAAATCAACAATTGCAATTGTCCGTTCTTTTCTATTGTTGAAACTATCCAAATATTTTTTGATATCGTCTTGTTTCATTTTTTGTTCCTATGCCATACCATTTTCCCCATTCGGTGAAAATGGTTATCCGCAACTGTGAATTAAGTATATCATATTAAAAAATCTGCTCAAAAGCGATTTACTATTTACAAAAGCCTGCTGGGGGGGTACTATTAGATAAATATAATTAAAGAACAAAAAATATGGGAGAAAAAATAAGATCCGAAGAACAGAGTTATATTCCTTCGGAAGAAGAAGTTGAAAAAAGCAAAAAAAGAGATTTGGAGTGTCTTGAAGAGTTAAGAGAAAAAGCAACACCTCTGCAAAAAGAAGTTGCGGAAGGGCAGTCTTTAAAATATGAAACTATGCTCTTAAATCTCATGAGAAAGACCGAAGGAAGAGGTGGGGAAAACGCAAATGTTGAGTTAATTAATAAAATGAACAGGTTTATTGATTCTATGGCAAGTTATGGCGATGCTGGAGAGGGGCCGTTAGAACACGAGGTTGTTCGCAGGCTCAATGATTTTTTTGAAAAAGCCAATAAAGATTTACATCCCTCTGAGATTTTTAAGAACATTCGGTGAATAAAATAAAAAATCAGCGTAATTAAACGTTGATTTTTTTGTACAAATGTTTTAGTTTTTGGTGTTTGAGTATATATTGTTTACTGCGTCGTTGTCGTCTAGGGCGTCGAGAAGGCGCTGGAGTTGTTCTTTTTCTTTTTCTGAAATTTCTACTTCTTCTTTAGCTACAAATTCCAGGGAAGCAGACTCAACCTTAATCCCCTTTTCTTCCAAGGCCTTTTTTACTTTTTCCAAGTCTTCTGGTTTTGTGTAAACGTAAATTTCTTTTTCTTCAAAATCAATATCATCTGCCCCCGCGTCAATTGCCGACATTTCAAACTCGTCTTTGTTTGTTGCGCCTTGCTCGTTGTTTACGGCAATTGCCCCTTTTCTGTCAAACATCCATCTTATTGCTCCTTCGCCGGCTATTTTGCCGTTGTTCTGGTTTAAAATAGATCTTATCTCTCCCAGAGTTCTGTTTGAATTGTCTGTAATGCCTTCAATTATTAAGGCAACTCCAGCCGGGCCAAAACCTTCATAGGAAACTTCTTCCAAGTTTTCACCAGCCAATTCACCAGTACCTTTTTTGATTGCCCTTTCAATATTTTCTTTGGGCATGTTCATATTTTTGGCCTGCTCTATAATAGCCTTGAGTTTAGAATTTTTTGTAGGGTCGCCCGAACCGCCTCCGTCTTTTACGGCAATTGTGATAAGTCTGCCGTATTTAGAAAGTGTTTTTCCTTTTTTAGCGGCATTGGCCATTTTTGTGGCCATAACTGTTTTTGCATGACTATGTCCTGACATTTTTTTGAAATTTTAATTTTATAAATAATACACTAAAAGCTAAGATCATGGTTATTACCAGCGCTGAAAAAAATAAAAACCAAGGGTTTGCTGTCTGGCTCACATTAGCTAATCCCGCTTCTGTTAAACTATTCTTAACAGAATTTTCTGTTTTTGACAAGTCTGTCTGCACGACTTTCGACTTAGCCGATGCGAGCACAGTCTTTGCCACAGCCATAATAATATTTTTGGCTTCAGGAGTTAAATTCGTGCTCCAGCTCCAACCAGAAGCGGTCTTGCCATAAGACTGGCCAAGCGGAGCAGAACTAAAATTTACAGAATCAACAACTTTTTTATCTGGCGTCAGCAATGTTAACCCATCTTGCTCATTATTCAACATTATTTTTGTTTCAGGTCTTCTAAAAATTAAAAAGCTGTTTGATAAAATTTCAGTGTTTTTAGGGACAGTAAAAGTTGTCGGCGTTCCTGTTGCATCTTTAATTTGCCAACCTGTCAAATCAACTTCAAAATTATTGGAGTTATACAGCTCAACCCATTCTTCGGTTTCATCTGCTCCCGCAGGATTTGGCAGTATTTCGTTTATATAAACTCCCGAAGGATAAGTTGCGGTGGGCGCTGACACACTTGTTGTCGAAGTCTCGCCCGCCTGCGCAGGCAGGCAGTTTACGCATGCAAAACCCTGCTCTTTTATCTTTTGTATAGTAGCCGGTCCTATGCCCTTAACCCTGTCTAAATCATCTACAGAAGAGTATGGTCGTCCATCAATGATTCTTTGTGCATAAGTCGCCCCAACGCCAGTCAGCTCGTCTAACTGCGACAGCGTCGCAGTGTTGATATTTATCTGTTTAGCTAAAACCATGCCCACCGGCAGGCAGGCAAAAACCGAGCATAGTAGTATAAAAATTATTTTTTTAGACATTATTGTATTTTATTACAAAAAGAGTATAAATAGAACTACAAATATAATCTTAATTAATTTTTATGGATAAAAGAAAAGTTTTGTTTTCAATAATTTTTACTGTTTTGGGTTTGATTGCTTTTCAGGTTTCAATCAGCCACATTATTGGGTCGTCTCAAAGTTTTACTTTGTTTGAGCTTTTGGGGCCAATTGGCGGAATGTTTTTAGGGCCTGTATTGGGAGCTGTTTCTGCTTTCTTTGTCAGGGCGTTTAATATAATTATTTCTCATCAGCAATTAGACTTTTTAACAATAATAAGGTTTTTGCCAGCCGTAATGGCAGCAGCTTACTTCGGGCTTAAAACCAAAAAGACAGCAATTATTTTTCCAATATGTATTGCCCTGTTTTTATTAAACCCAATTGGCAGACAAGCCTGGCTGTATTCTTTTATCTGGTTAATCCCCTTTGCCGCCAGCTTTGGCAAAAAGAGGTTAATTTTAAATAGCCTGGGAGCAACTTTTACATCTCACGCAATCGGCTCTGTAATTTTTCTTTATACATTTGGTTTAACTCCGGCAGTTTGGATGTCTTTAATTCCAGTAGTCTTTATTGAAAGAGGATTTTTCACAATAGGAATTTGGACTAGCTGTTTGGTTTTCAACACAGTCTTAGATAAAATCACTAATTTTAAATTCGCCTCGTTTTTAAAGCCTTTTGTTAAAACAGAGCTTTTGCTAAATGCTGGTAAAAACAATTAAAACAAGGCCGTTACTCCCTCCACAAGATGATTTGCTTTCTGTAATAAAAGAAAGCATTTTAAGTTTAAAAGAAAATTCTATAATAGTTGTAACTTCAAAAGTTGTTTCAATCTGGGAAGGCAGATGCGTAAAAATATCAGAAGTTAAAAATAAAGATGACCTAATAAAACAAGAAGCAGATTTGTATTTGGATAAAGAAATTTCAAAGTACGACGTGATGCTGACAATTAAAAATAATATTTTAATTCCAACAGCGGGCATTGATGAAAGTAATGCAAACGGATATTATATTTTATGGCCCAAAGATCCATTTCTATCTGCCCAAAAAATTTATAACTTTATTAAAAAAGAATATAAATTAAAAAACCTTGGAGTTATAATCTCAGACAGTCACACAACTCCCCTGCGAACAGGAATTGTTGGAATTGGAATTGCTTATTGCGGTTTTAATCCCTTAAAAAACTATATTGGCAAAAAAGATATTTTTGGCAGAGAATTAAAAATGTCGCAAACAAATATAGTAGACTCTCTTGCGGTTGCCGCGGTCTATGAAATGGGTGAAAGCTCAGAGCAAACCCCAATTGCAATTATTGAAGAGCCGGGCAACATAGAGTTTAAAGAAAACGTTAAAGAAGGTTTGTTAAAGATGGATTTTAAAGATGACCTTTATTATCCTGTGCTAAAAGGTGTAAAATGGAAAAAACGTAATAAAAAATAATCTTATGAATTTTGTACCAATCATTTTTTCAATATTAACTTTTGTCTCCACTTTTGCCGGAGGGATTTTTGCTATAAAAAACAAAAGCAAAATACATTACATAATGGCCTTTGCTTCGGGCGTGTTGCTGGGCGTGGTAAGCTTTGATATTTTCCCTGAAATTATTTCGCAGGTAAAAACTTACAATTTTAATTCTATAGAAATAATGATAGCTTTGGTTTTTGGGTTTTTACTTTTTCACGTTTTAGAAAAAAGCATTTTAATACAGCACTGCCACGAAGAAAACTGCATAGCTCACAAGCATCCGCAGATTGGAGTGGCCTCGGCCTTAGCTTTAGCCGGCCACAGTTTTATGGACGGAATTGGCATTGGTTTGGGTTTTCAGGTAAACCCGGTCGCAGGAGTTTTGATTGCCATTGCAGTAATTTCACACGACTTTACCGACGGCATGAACACAGTAACCCTAATGTTGTCCAACAGAAACTCCGACAAAAAAGCAAAATTATTTTTGCTGCTAGTTGCTATAACACCAGTCTTAGGAGCAATATCAACTTTATTTTTTACAGTCTCCCCATATTTTTTAACCCTATACCTCGGCTTTTTTGCAGGCTTTCTATTATATATTGGCGCCTCCGACATCCTCCCCGAAGCCCACGCCGAACACAGCTCCTACAAACTCATGGCCCTCACCATCCTCGGCACCCTTCTAATTTTTATAATCACAAGATTCATTTAGCTTGATTTTTAAATTAAGGGTAGTAAACTAAAATAAAATTAATTAAATTATAAAAAAATGGGAATAGAAAATAGAGATTCTGCAAATATATCTCAAGAAGAAGAATGGAAAGCAAATCGTGAATTAGTAAGTAGTCTATTCGCATCAGAGACTGGTGAAAAATTGTCTTCTGATATAGGATCGTTGACAGAGAAGCAGTTATTTACTGCTATAGAATCAACTGAAATAATGCTTTCAAGATTGCATGGAGAAAGAGATATGAGGCAAAAGAGAGATAATTACCCAGAAAAATAATAACTTAAGGACAAAATCATTTTTTAATTCTTGAAAGAGAATAATGAGACAATAAATAAATTGATTATAAAAATATGGCAAAAAATATTGGAGAACAACCAAGAGAAGAAGATGATGGACTTACTGACGGAGAAAGAAAAATAATGGAAACTGGACCTGACTGGCTTAAAAAGGGATTGATGGATAAAAAAGAAAAAGATAAAAAATTTGAAGAAAGAGTCGCCGAAGGGTTAGCTTATACGACTAATCATCTAACCGAGGTAATGACAACACAAATTGGCTTGGGAAAAAGTCAAAAAGAAATAGAAGATATAATTGATCTATGGAATGATTTTTTAAACAGGGCAAACATGCGTATATCAAATGAAGCGTCTGGATCTGGAGATGGTAGGGCAAAAATTAAAAGTGCATTGGAGGCGGGAGTGGATATTTTGAAAATTAAATAATATATCTATATTAAAAAACCGTCCCGATTAAAATCGCTGACGGTTTTTGTTTAGATTAATTCATTTTGGTTACAATAACTGTTTGGTCATGTGGAGGAGGCCGAGGTGTTCGTAGGCTAGGCGGCTGGCGACGCGGCCGCGGGGGGTGCGTTCTAGGAAGCCCATTTGCATTAAGTAGGGTTCGTAGATGTCTAAAATTGTGTCTTCTTCTTCCATGGCTGCGGCTGACAGGGTTTGCAGGCCTACTGGGCCACCGTTGAATTTGTTTATTAGGGCCAACAATACATTTCTGTCGCCAGGTTCCAAACCCATGTGGTCAACTTCTAATTGTTCTAGTGCATACTCGGCTATCTCTTTAGTGATGGTGCCCCTGCCCGCCTGAATATCCGAAGGGTTTTGGGAGGGTGATACCTCGGCAAAGTCTCTTACTCTTTTTAAAAGGCGGTTTGAAACTCGGGGGGTAAATCTTGAGCGTTTGGCAATTATTTTTACTGCTTCCGGGTCTATTTTTATATTTAGCAAACTTGCCGAGCGTTCAATTATTTTTTCAACATCTTCGTGCGTGTAAAAGTTTAGTTGGAAAGTTGCGCCAAAACGGTTTCGTAATGGAGCAGACAAAGAGCCTGGACGCGTTGTTGCCCCTATCAAAGTAAATTTGGGCAATTTTAATTCCATTGTGCGAGCCATTGGGCCTTTGCCCAAAATCAAATTCAATTTGTAGTCTTCCATTGCGGGGTACAAATATTCCTCAATGGTTTTTGAAATGCGGTGTATTTCGTCTAAAAATAAAACGTCGCCTTCGTTTAAGTTTGTTAAAATTGCAGCCAAGTCCCCCGCTCTTTCAATTGCGGGGCCAGAAGTAATGCGTATTTCTTTGCCCATTTCTAAGGCAACCAGTTGAGCCAGTGTTGTTTTACCAAGGCCCGAGTTGCCGTAAAGCAACAAATGGTCGGGGCTTTGGCCTCGTTGCTTTGCAGCTGTAATAATTATACGGATATTTTCTTTGATTTTGTCTTGCCCAACATAATCAGACCATTTTTTTGGCCTTAAAGCAGAATCCAGCACTTCGTCGTCCTTATCTACTTTTTTGTCTAGAATGCTTGACATATGCTATATAAGCTGATATAATCAAAGATATTGAAAAGTCACAGCTAATTTATGCTGTTTTACGTATTATAAAGTATGGTATAAACATATACCAGAAACGGCTCTGGAGTTGGAGGTATTTATTTGGATTTTTCTCAGCTTCGGATAGTCTTGCTCCGGCTCGACTATTCCTCAGAAAAATCTTTCTTATTGTCCCAGACAATAAAATTACCTCCAACTCCAG
>Ga0172381_10000729_pt1 | contig 40309 bp, 62 predicted proteins | sample Leawel6488metaG_FD_119754 | JGI IMG/M metagenome (GOLD analysis project Ga0172381, IMG submission 119754) | Leachate microbial communities from a municipal landfill in Southern Ontario, Canada - Leachate well 64-88 metaG | ecosystem: Engineered > Solid waste > Landfill > Unclassified | place... | reverse complement strand
TTCTCATCCGCCGTCTCGCCGCCTACGATGGCAATGCTATTGTAATCACCCCTCCATCCGGGGCTACCTTCGAGGGTAGGGCAAGTCTCTCCCTCTACGGTCAGTACAGCTTTGTCGAGCTGGAGCGGATTAGCAGCACGGTGTTTGCGATTAAGGAACTAAGCGATGAATACACCATATCACCTAAGATTAAATCTGGCGGAAGTGAAGCTGGCACTGCCTATTCAACGGATACGGCTATTGTAAAAACAGCGAAGGGTAGATGTTTTGTTTACGGCAATATAGTCTTATCGACAAAGCCGTCAACGGCAGGATCAGTAGTGATTGAATTAACAGGTGCGCCCGTAGCACGGGCCGGGGTAAGTAACTCCGTTCCAAACTTGCGCTTGTTTGCTGTGACATTCACCGGGCAATTTACGGGTTATATAACGGCGGATTCTGTTACAATAAATCTAAACCAAATATCAGAAGCGGGCGTCGTTGCCGCCGTCGCCAACTCTGCGTTAGCAAACAATTCCAGCTTTATTTTTAACATAGACTACCCAATATAAGGAACCACCAATGGAACACCAGATTGTACTTAAAATCATTCTAACAGCAGTTGGACTACTCACCACGGCGGCGCTGACGTACACGGGACGGCAGATAGTCAAAGCAGTAACGACAATGAAGACCGTGACGTGAATATAAAATGAGCTCCCCATGCCTAAAAAGATTTACATCATCGCCACAAAATAAGGAGGTATCATGATTCTACAAGAAACGATAGTACAAAGGAGCAATCCCATGACTGAAAAGGTTTACATAAACAAATGAGCTACATAATGACAGTATCAGAAACGATTATATCTCCAGCGAGTCAATACATGAAAGGAGTAACACGATGAAGCAGACAGACTTAACGCTGATCGGGTACATAAACAAGTACGGGTGCTTTTTCATGTGCATCGCGTATTGGCTGTTCCTTCAGGTCAGGAAGGTTGAACCGGGATGGAAGCAACTCAATACGTGGTGGATGTTCGCGCTCGAAACGAAAGACCAGACAGGGCGTCCAATCATCACCGGGGACATGAACGGTGATGGTGACATGGACGACGGGAACGAATTGCTGATTGGTGACAAGAGCGCGTTATGCAGGTTGATCGGCCTTCCTCTGGAATACCTGGGGGTGTTCACTCCGGAAACGGTTGTCAAGAAACCGGGACAGCATTACATCGGCGAGTTCTATCGTGAGTGGACCGAGGGGAAGAAGAAACATTCCTTCACCCACTTTGCCGCGCTGGACGATACGTTCGCAGTCGTGTATGACCCGATCGAGAACAGCAACACCGTGAAATACGGGAAGCTCAAGACCGTGCGCGTGTTTAGGGAGGTGTGATCCATGAGAGATTTTTTCCGCCAGGTATTTACTGACGCGCTGGGAAGGTGGGAGATTAAGACCATGCTCGGCGTCGTCGTGTGTGTTGTTGCCGTCGTCTATGGAATGGTCAAACAGGATTGGGAGGGCTTCAAGGCCCTTGCCATTTTCGGCGCTTCATTCTTTGGTCTGTCTACGGCGACCGATGCAGTCATCGACGTGGTAGCGAAAAACGCGACGGCGAAAGAAGGCCAGTAATGTACCTTGATTTATTCAATGAGTGCGTCCGCGGTCGATGGTACAATCAAACGGCGAGGAAGGTTGATTGGAAAATCGTAGACGGGCTGATGTTCTTTCGGCAGTCAGTCGAGAGCCAGGATTGGATCAGGAACTTCCTTGCGGCGATCCCGATTCCCGTTTACCTGAAGGCGTGGCAGTGGGTCCCGCTTGGAGCATGGCTGACGTATCGGCAGGTGAGAGAGATTGCACGGAAAGAGGTGATCGGTTATGTCGGCTATTCTCAGGGAGGATGGCCCGCTGTTTTCGCGTCATTGGAGAACGGACTTCCCGCGATGGTGTTCGGGTGCCCGCGCTCAACCTCACGACCGGAGCTATACGATCAGGTCAGCGCGTACAAGAATTCAGGCGACGTGGTAACGAAGCTCCCTCCGTGGGCAAAGGAAGCGGGGGCGATTGTCAACCTCGTCGGGGAGATCGAAAAGCCATCCGATATGCCGATGGCAGAATGGGCCATGCAACACTCGCCGGAGATTTACCGGCAAAGGCTAGGGTGATGTGGACAGACGAACAGGAATTATTCTGGTGTTTTGTGCTCTTGGGTTTTGCCTTACTGGTTGCTGTACTCCGGGTGTGATACCGGACAACTCAGGGGATATCGTTGAAACGCAGACCGACGTGGCGGCTGGGGCTGAGACGGTGGCGACCGGAGCCGAGAGCATCGAAGCCGGGGCAACGGCGCTTGCCGGGACCCTCGCGGGTCTTGCTCAGGCCGATCCTTCCCTCGTGGCCGTAGCGGCTCAGGCGGCATCCCATTCCGAAGCGACGAAGATCCACGCGGCTGAGGCACGGAAACTTCCGGCCAGCGTCGAGAAGGCTAGGATCGAAGTGGTAAGCCTCTTGAAACGTACCGCCCATATCGAAGGACTATATCAGGAAGAGCAGGTGTCCAGGATCAAGGCCGAGGGGGAACGGAACCTCTTGCTTGCCATAATCGGCGGGATAATTCTCGCCGGAGCCGTCTACCTGTACCTGAAGATAAGGGGATTTCCTTAGCAAAAAACCGATAGCGTGTTGACCAACAAACGTTACGGTTCTGCCTCCGGAGTAATCCGGGGGTTTTTTGTTTCTATAGGTCTATTCCAAAACGCTCTAGGACGCACGAGAAGGCACTTTTTAGAGGACTTTAGGCCAAACCAATGAAACTACACAAGGAACCGGGATAGGGCCTTAAATGGCTTATTATATAGAAGGAAATAAAATATAATAAATCGACAGAAAATATATAAAAAACACTTGACGGGAAGGCGATTATCCTATACGATAAGTATATCAGATAGAGCGCGAGAAGCGCAAAGGATGGAAGAGGATGAAGCAGACAAAACGGGATTGGGCAAAGCAGAACGCGAAAGAGGTCAAGATTATGACCACCGAGGAATCGAAGAATCTCCCCCAGTTTCTCGGGAAGATCGTCCCGGTTCAGCTTTCCATGAACGGATGGTATGCTCACGAAACAGGAAGCGGGATCGTTTACTATGAGCTTCCGGCGTAAGGAAAAATAGTGAAAGTCTTAATTGCTTGCGAATACAGCGGAACGGTTCGAGACGCTTTTATCGCCTTGGGTCACGACGCGATCTCATGCGATCTTGAACCGACAGACAGGCCGGGGCCGCATTATCAAGGCGATGTATTCGACATTATCGCAGACGGTTTTGACCTCATGATAGCGCATCCGCCTTGTACTCACCTCGCGGTATCCGGGGCGCGTTGGTTCCCGGCAAAGCGGGCCGACGGACGGCAACAGGCGGCGATAGAGTTTTTCCTGCGAATCGCTCAAGTTGACATACCGCGAATAGCGATAGAAAACCCCGTCTGCATTATGGCGACTGTCTGGAGAGCGCCGGATCAGTATATCGAGCCGTGGCAGTTTGGGCATGGGGAAACGAAAAAAACCGGCTTATGGCTCAAGAATTTGCCGTTGCTCACGCCGACAAATATCGTTCCAGGAAGGGACGACAGGATACACCGTCTACCGCCAACGCCTGACCGGGGGAAACTTCGCAGTAAGACATACGAAGGAATTGCCCGCGCAATGGCTGAACAATGGGGACAATAACCGCCCGCCCGGAGCGACTCCGGGCAAAGGAAAAGATTGATGACAGCGAACATGACGAGCCAAATGGTCCTGGGGTGCATCTACGGATCGAACAAGGGCTATCACCTCGTACACGATATCGGGCTTCTGGTTGCCGACCGCTACGGGATCAGGATCGACATGACCATGAGGGACGGCACCCGGATCATCGGGCGGCTTTCAAAGTGGCATCGGTTCAACGGGATCGTACAGGGCCGGGGACAGGAAAGGAAGTACCGCTCGAAGGGGCCGACGTATAGGCCGTGCTCGTCGCGCCTTTTCAACGCGAAACTGTACAGATAACTAAACGCCGACCCCGGCGGATAAACCGGGGAAAGGAAACTAAAGATGGCTACAAGAAAACAAGAACAGTTGGAAGCAGTGAAGAGCGCGGTTGACAATTTCATCCTCGTTCTCTTCGAGAAGGAAGTGGTCGGGTTCGTCGAGGAAATGGACGAGATGCGCCCGATGCTGGAAGACTTCGTATTCGAGCAGATCGAAGAGAACCGGACGAAGACCCTCGCAACCGTGCGCGAGCGAGTAACCGGGATGCTCGACGAGGAAGAGCGATGAAGTACGGCTGGGGCAGGCGGCTGATATTCAACGTCGTCTGCCTCGCCATCATCGGCGCGATAATCTATTTTGCAGGAGGTGGTAAGTAAAAACAGAATTTGGTTGGTGGCGCGTATTTTGTGCCAGCAAGGGAAAATAGCAGTAAGGAGAAAAGACGAATGGGCGAAGCCATTATGGTGTTAGGGAAAAGCGGATCGGGGAAAAGCACGAGTTTGCGCAATCTCGATCCTTTGACTTTTTCTGTGATATCAGTAAGCGGTAAAAAACTGCCGTTCAAAACCACGAAGCGGACGATCAACACGGATGACTACGTGAAGGTGTCGCGTGTGTTACACGAAGCTCCGACAGATATCATCGTGATCGATGATTCGCAATATCTCATGGCCAACGAGTACATGAGATCGGCGACACAGAAGTTCACGAAGGATGGAACGTTCGAGTTCTACAAGCAGTTGGGGTACAACTTCTGGAATCTCGTGAACGAGGTCAAGGCTTTACCTGACACAAAGCTGGTATACTTCCTTCACCACGTTGAGGCCGATGAGTTCGGAGGACTCAAGGAAAAGACCATCGGGAAGATGCTTGATGACAAGGTATGTCTCGTCGGGATGTTCAACACGGTTCTTCTTGCGTCTCATATCGACGACAAGTATTCATTCCTCACGCAGAACGAAGGAAGCTCCCCGGCTAAGTCGCCGATGGGAATGTTCGCAGAGCGTTCAATCGATAACGACCTCGTTATTGTTGACAAGGCGATCCGCGAGTTCTACGACCTTCCCTCTCCGACTAAGATGGAGGAAAAGCCGTGATAATAACCAACGTCATGGGACTGCCCGAGGCGTTGGTTCGTGCGGTTGATAGTCAGCCGCACAACAAACCTGGTCAGGTCTCCGTAACCACGCTCCTGAAGGGAACAAAAGATATCATCCTGACAGAACGTCATTGGGATGAGATCGAGGTTGACGTTGCCGACCTTGTGAATATCATATTCGGGAAGGCAACGCACAAGACGCTCGAAACCGAAGGCGTGGACACGTTCGCCGAGGAAGGTCTATCCGCCGAGATCGACGGTGTGACCGTAACCGGGACGATGGACAGCTACGATATGGCCGCCGAGATCGTTGATGATTACAAAACCGCGTCAGTTTGGAAGGTGATCTTCAAGGACTACAAGGACTGGGAGATGCAGGGGAAGGGGTACGGGTGGCTGTTACGCCTCAACGGGTTCAAGGTCAAAAAGGCGCGCTTCACCGCGTTGCTCAAGGATCACAAGAAGACCGAGGCGCGACGTGATTCCACGTATCCGCAAAAGCCGTGCGTGGTTCACGAGTTTCCGATCACCGATGCCGACGTGTACGAGTTCGAGCGGTTCGCCCGAGCGAAGATCTCCGAGATCAAGAACTTCCGTGTCATGGCTGACGACGCAATACCGCCTTGCCGTCCTGACGAACGATGGGCGAAGGAAACAACGTTCGCCGTCATGAAGGAAGGCAGGAAGTCGGCGATCAAGGTCTGCGCCACGAAGGAAGAGGCCGACAAGGTTTCCGCCGAGAACAATGGATCTTTCGTCGTCGAGCGAGTCGGCGACGATACGAAGTGCATGGGCTACTGTAACGTGGCCCCATTCTGTTCATACTACCGTGAGAAGTACGGTAAGGGAGAGATCAATGAGTGATGGATACGGATTCGGTAGCGGGTACGAGGCGCGAGAATACAACCGTGTGGTACCGGCTGGCGATTACATGGTGACGCTCGGAATGCCCCAGGACAAAAACCTCGGCGGGTATTCTGTTCGGGTATTCCCGATCAAGATTGACGGATTCCCGGATCACAAGCCGGAAGACTGGACGGTGTTCGACGCGGACCGTAATGACCCCGAAAAACTCGCCAAGTGGCAGGAACAGCGGACGCGTGACTTCGATGCGTTCGGCGTTCAGCGCGGCGACTTCCGCCCGCAGTCGTGGCAGGGTAAGCGCGGACTGCTTCACTTCGAGAAGGACGCGAAGGGATACATGAAGGCGAAGTGGTCCCTGACCGAAAAACCAGAACAACAGCAACCGGCAAGCGTCGGATGTCAGCCGCAGGGGGCAATCCGCGGCGAGCAACCGCCTGATATTCCGGATGATATTCCGTTCTGATGCAATGTCTGCCCTGGAGCAATCCGGGGCATTTGGAGGAAACCATGAAAACAATAGCGCAACGTGTATGCGCACGGCTGAACAGTCTGGCAAGAAGGGACAAGGAACATATCACCTTTGATGCCGTGAACGACATCCAGGATGTACAGTTGATCGGGCGATCAAGGATATCAGGCGAGAAACGGGAATTCACGTTCATCTGTAGGGACGGTTCCGCATTCATTGCTGACTTCCTGCCGAACGACGGCCGGCCCGGACTCTACCTGACAGCTTCAAGGCCGTCATGAAGCTACGTTTTGCCGCGACGTTTGACGCGAACGAGTACCGGAAGCGCGGGATACTTCAGCGCGACTGCCTCGTTATCCTCAAGCATCTTGAAGAGGATCGGGAACGGATTCAACGTGAATTGTACCGGATCGTCGAGAAGAACGACGCCGCGATAGTTTCCGGTAAGCCGCCTGTCGAGCTTGATGTGGTGATCGATATCGCGTATCGGAAGAGAAGCGCCGACGCTAACCGGCTCATGTGGGCGCTGTATACGATCATCGCTGAAGTGATAAACCGGGAACAGGGGACGCGGAACAGGGTTACGCCGGAAGAACTCTACGAGCAGGATATGGTTGACTGGGCCCCGCGCCATCGGTTTGTGTGCGAAGAGTCGAGCCTTGAGTTTTTCAAAATCGTCCTTCAGGAAGAGAAGGGAAAAATCAAGAGCATCGACACGAAGGACGGGACGTGTGCGATAGAGGTTTGGCAGACTTCTAGTTTCTGGAACACGAAGCAGATGGCTGAGCATATCGACCGGCTATTGAACACGCTGGAACAGATGGGCGTTATCCGCGAGAACGACGGGAACCTGGACCGCATAATGCGCGATGTCGATGATTGGAGGAAACTTGTCAAGGGTTAAGGTCCAGAAGAATAAGGACGGGACGTTATCCGTCGTCAGGACAATATGCAGTGCATCTGATGGCGGGATCATGGTGAGGCTGATGAACCGCCCGGAACTGAAGCAGGGCGTCAGGGTTCTCGTCACGCAGAGCGCGGACGGGAAAAAGTTTTACGGGTCAATCGTGGAGGACAAGGCATGAGTAATGCGATCACCTTCTCCTGCGGATTCTGCGGGGCCCCGCTCAATGCGGACAAGGAACAGGTCGACGCCCCGGACGGGTACGACCCGAACGCATACCCGCACGACGCCTGCGGGTCATGCATGGCTGAACAGTTACAACCGGAGCGGGAGCGGATGATCGTCACCCGAGAAATGGCGCTTGACGCCGGCGATCCGTCACTGGAAGGCTCGGTATGGTAAGAGGCAAAACGAAACGTGGCATCATCGGGTTAGTACCTTCGGTTATAGCGACGGCCATTGTGGCCGCAATCAGCCTTTTATTTGGTGTATAGGGGGAACTCATGAGCGACAAAGAAAGCGTAATCAACCAGCTTGAAAACATCATCCCAAAGAATTATGACCCGCAAGAGCCGTGCGACCCCGCGGACATACTTGAAGCGGTTCAGGTGCGGGCGAACCATGCTATAAAGATAATCAAGGAATCGGTCAACGACTTCCGCATGGACGAGCTCGACGCAGTCATGACGTCGGTCGACAAGTGGCTCGTGGGCGACGCGCTCAAGAACAACCCGGCCACGCGGGCGGCCGACGCTCGGGAAGTCGCCCTCAACGCCATAGAGGCGGAAGCGGCGCGGGCAAACCGGGCGGAAGCCGAGCTCGCGGCCCTCACGTTCATCCCTTCCGGACGGGAATACGAAATAGCGTGCAGTTACGCCGCTTGCGACTGGGGCCAGGGTCTCGGGGGTATGGGACGATGCTCCGGGCACGGTAACCCGCGCGATCCCCACTGCCCGAAGTTCACGACCGAGGCGGCGGATTATAACCCGGAAGCGGGGGCCAAGGTATGACCCTGTACCTCGTACTCAAAGCCGAATGGTTCGATAAGATTGAGCGCGGCGAGAAAACCCACGAATACCGGGAGAAAAAGCCGTACTGGGAAAAGCGGATCGCGAAGCTGCTGACCTCACAGGACGATGACCTGTTCGTCATCCTTTCCCGTGGATACCACAAGGACGCCCGAAAGCTGGAAGGCGAGATATCGAAGATCGGCGTCATCTTAGACGGGATGAAAACCGACCTGAAGATTAACGCCGAGGTGTACGACATCGAGCTTCGAAACGTCCGGAGGATCGCATGACCCATACATACCGTAACCCCTGGGCCAAGCCCAGCGAGCCACAGGAGTATATCCGCCACGTCGAGCCATTCGACCACGCCGGATGCCAGATATACCACGCGCTCCCCGATCAATGGGACGTGGTAAAGGCGGGGGTGTGCATCAGCCAGAGGACAGATCGATCAGGGGCCATGCAGTGCGCCGAGGTTGTCCAGGATATGGAGACCCCGACGTATCAGGACGTCCGGGATCGGATGCTGTTGGTGTACGGGCATATTTGATGGAAAAAGAGCCGGGAGCAATCGGTCAGAATGCAGGAAAAAACGCTTTACAAAACGACGAAAGAGAGATAAGCTGAATGAAGCCAATAACTTCTGGCAGAGTTATTGACGACCGTCCTAGTTGGGGGCGATACTTTCAGAGACCTTTACCCAAGCAGGGACCCGGTGCCACTACACCGACCCGCAAGGCCTGCCAGCCGCTTGGGTGAAGGTCTTTTTTATTTGAGGAAATAATGGAAATACGCAACGAAAACTTTGTAGTAATTCACGGATGGATGGTAAATACGCTCGGCTTATCCGGGAATGAACTTATCATTTACGCCCTTGTTTATGGGTTTTCCCAAGACGGGAAAAGTTGTTTCCAGGGTAGCGCAGGGTATGCCGGGGCATGGTGCGGGATATCAAGACAGTCAGCGTCAGCCAATCTAAAGAAGTTGGTTGACCAAAAACTGATTGAAAAAGAACAGATACGTGGGATCGGTGATCGGTACAGGGTGTCAAGAAAATTAACACCCACCTGTCAAGAAACTTTACACCCACCTGTCAAGAAACTTGACACCACCTGTCAAGAAACTTTACACAATAATATAAGTAATATAGCTGATAATATAAATAATATGGAAACACCTGAAAAGAAGGGAATCACAAAAGAAATATATACAGAAATAGACACAGTTTATATTGATCTGTATCGGGAAGTAAAATCAGGGGAACCGACAATACTTTACCCTGCATTACGGAAGCGGCAAAAAACATTATTGGAAAACGGAATCACAAAAGAGAAAATCATATCGGCAATCAAAGAAGCCAAACATGATACATGGATTGTTCAAAACGGATTCGATATTCTCATGATACTTTCGGACAAAGTGTTTACCAGATTGGTTAACAATTCACGATACGCGATCCCTTCAAAACCATCTTGTCCGAAAAAGATCGTGACCTGCCCCCGGTGCGGCGCTGAGGTTATAGCGGGGTTATGCACGAAATGCCGAACGCCCGTTGATTCTGAAGGCAAGGAATTAAAATGAATTTCATAAATGACGAAGCCGAAAGATGTCTACTTGCGTCGATGGTTATGGATAATTCGATCATTGACAATGTGTTCATGGAGATAGCAGAGAACGATATAGCGGGGCAGGTGAACCGCGATATATATCTGGCGATACACGCCCTTCACTCGAAGCGAGTTGGGGTAGATATAAAATCGATAGCGAATCTCGCCCAGGGTAAAGTCAATCCTGCCGAAATAGCTGTACTCACAGACATTGTACCGTCGGGTGCGAATTGGGAATTCTATGCGAAAACGGTAAAGAAACATTCCCTGTATCGTGGATACTATAACCTCATTGAAGAAGCTAAGAACTATAATCCAGACTTTGGAAAAGCGATCATTGAGCAGATAGCCGACATGAACAAGGAGCTTGCGAAACTTCAGGAGTCGGCGGGAGCAGAGAAACTAGAGAAGTCGATGTACCAAGTCATGTTGTCAACAGAAAAGAAGATCAACTTCTATGTTGAGAACAAGGGGAAGTTGACCGGATACAAAACAGGATTCGATAAATTGGATTTTTATACCGATGGAGTTCAGCGGGATTTGATTATCATCGGAGCGAGACCGAGCATCGGGAAAACGGCGTTGTTAGAAACGGTACTGATAAACATATCAAAACTCAATGACGTTCCCGTCGCGTTATTCGAGATCGAGATGACAGAGGAAGCGATAGGCTTGCGGGCCGTAGCGGGTCAGGCGAATATAAATGTACGACAGATTAAAAGCGGGCGCATAAATCCTATCGACAGCAAAGAGACACACTTCCGCATGAGTGAGGCGATGGTAGAGCTATCAGGGCTGAAGTTTTATCTCGACGACAAGACGAGCGAGATCCATAAAATCGCGTCACGTATTCGATACATGGCGCGATGCCTGGGTGTCGCAGTCTTTGGAATAGATCACCTTTCGATAATCGACAACAGCAACAACAAGAAACCGCGTCACGAACAGATGGCAGAAATAATCGAGATATTGCGGGCGCTTAAAAAAGAATTAAACGTGACTATAATTCTACTCGCCCAGCTTGTACGCGGAGCAGAGGGAGAGAAACCGAAACTGTCAGACCTGAGAGAGACGGGAGTAGCAGAGCAGAGTGCGGAAGATGTGTGGATGCTGTACAGGGATCGGCAAGCGAGCATCGAGCAAAAACTGATACCGACGAAGCTGATGATAATGAAACAACGAGAGGGTCCTTGTGGCGATATTGATCTGATGTTCAATACCGAAATAGTGAAGTACTTTGAATCTGAAGTGTAGGAAGAAAAGGAAGGAGGCAGAGGAATGAAGCGATACGACTCAGAGGCCATCTGCAAGCATTGCGGCAAGACCTACGGAGAACACGCATGGGAAAACGATACCTGCCCAGAGGAAAAGTCAAAGTACATATCAGTTCATAGTGATTTAGATATGATCTTTTTTAGCGAAACACAATCATTCGAGCCAAAGGGGGAAGGGGAATGATAATATCAACAGAACAAGCAAAACTAGATACGGTTCTTGATCCTTCAAAAATATCTTTTTTACAGGGCGTCATGCTTCCTGTTACAATACAATCATACGCTAGAGACCTTCTCGAAGCTCGCGAGCTTATCAAGGAACTGCAGGAAGACTTGCTTAAAATATCACAGTATCCCATAGCATTTGTCTGTGAAGAAGCAAGGATCATTGCGCGTGAAGCATGGAAGAAGTCAAAGGAGCAAACAGAATGAACGATAAAACCGCGATAGAGAAAATTAAGGATGCCGCCGAACGGGCAAAAAATCAGATTGAAAACTGTTTTCCTGTGTGCGATCCTGAAATAGAAACCGATCCGTTTGAATGGGCCGAGACAGTATCCGTTCGCGTTCGTTCAATCATGTCGAATCTTGACGCCATTCTCGAAGCCATCGCCGCGCTGGACGCAGAGAAACCGGCGGTGGATGCTGTTTCTATTCGTGTGGATACAGATTCTATTCGTGAGGCCGTAATTAAGATAGGAATGAACTTCATGCGATCCTTCATGTTTGCGGCCGAAATTGATTTGATAAAATTCGCCGAAGCCTACCACGCGAAAAAGCGAGCCGTCGAACGATTGAGAACACTGGAAGAGATACAAGAGGTGAAACGACTTGGCAACCTGGCGAGCATCGGGATCGTGATCGACAGGCTCATGGCCGACGCGAAAAAGGCCGTTGAGTCATGACCATATCAGACAAGGCCATATCCTACGGCGACGCCCGCTACGGGCGATCATGCCAGAACTGCAACCTGTCAGTGATCCATCTTGCGCGGGGTCTATTGTGCGGACTGTACGACCTCCCTACAAGTTCCGCGAAGTGTTGCGGGACATGGTGCGGTGAGAAACAGGAACCGGTTGATGAAGTTGAACAGGGGGTATTATTTTGATTACCATTCAAAGCTGTTTCTTTTTTTGCGCGTTGACGATGGCATTAGGCGTGATAACGACCTTATTGCTGTGGATCAAGTGGGCAAATGGACTATTTGACTTTACCGACAAGGAAGCCGCCCAGGTATGGGAAAGGGTCGCCGGGAGAGATTCATGCGGAGACCACAGGGCGACAACTATCGGCTGGAAGTACATAAAGGCAGTTGAATGGGTGGTAGATCAGCGGGAAAATAAAACATAAAAAAAGGGTCAAAATAAGCGAAAAGAGTTTGACAGAATATAAAATATAAATATATAATAGAGACAAGGAAGGAAAGAGATGGACGTTAGAACAGAGATGGAAGGTTTGCGGTCGGCGTTAAGTGACGCGCATCGCGGGATAAGCTACTCCCCGGAAAAACGGGCCGATATGTGGGTAGGCTCATTCACGGATGAACTGGAAAGCGACCTTGCCGAGCTGGGCGACAAGGCAGGACATTATCGGGAGAAATACATGGCCCACTTGAGGACATGGATAGCGAGGAAGTCCCGGTGCATGTCGCCGATGATAACCGGCCCCGCAAACTTCCCGTCCGAGAGGAACCGGAAGGCGTTCGAGTCAGAACAGCGGGCGATGGCCGAGTTCATCGCGTGGCGTGAACGGTATATCAAGCGGGCCAACCGTATACGGACGAAAACACCGGAAGAGGAAATTGACGACGCCGTGATCAGGCTCGAAAAAGAGCGCAACGCACACACGCTGATGGTCGAGGTGAACAAAATACACCGGCGCAAGGTGAGCGACGAAGAGAAGCGGAAGGCGCTTATCGAAGAGATGGAATTGTCTGAAGCTCTTGTCGACAAGCTCATGGTCAAGGATGATTGGCATGGATACGGCTTTGCATCATTCCAGTTGACGAACAGCAACGCCAGGATCAAAAACCTCGAGGCGAAAATTCTCACCATGAAAAACAGGATCGTGAACCGGGATGACTTCGAGAGCATCGAGTTCCCCGGCGGAAGCATCGGGATAGAGAACGATCGGGTGGTAATCAGGCATGAAGCGAAACCGGATCAAGAAGTGATCGACGCGCTCAAGGCGAGCGGGTTCAGGTGGTCACCGCATTGGAAGTGCTGGTGCCGGAAGCATACGGCGAACGCGTTGCGGGAAGCAAAGCGGATATGCGGAATAAGTAAATGAAGAAGTACATAGCAAATGGGCATGATTCTTATTTCAAGTTTTTAACCGTCGAGGTTGAGGCGGAGAGTAAAGAACAAGCCTATGGGGTTGTGTATGACACGACGATGATGAAGTACATAATCAACCTGTACGAAAAATACGACGCCCGCCCGAGCGTATCGGGCAAAGGAAGGAACAGATGGTGAATATGCTTAACTCAATTCTGATCGAGGGGAACGTGGTCAAGCAGGCCGAGATGACCAAGGCCGCGGACGGGTCTGTCAAGACGACTTTCCAGATCAGCAGTACGCGTTTCTACAGGGTCGGTGAGGAAATCTTTCGTGAGACTTCTTTCATCGACATCGAAACAACCGGGAAACTCGCTGAGTCATGCTATGCCAACTGCAACGAAAAGCGCGGAGTACGGATCGTCGGCAGAGTAAAGCAGGATCGGTGGGTAGATGGTAATGGCAACATCCAGAGCAGGGTGAAGGTCGTCGCCGAACACGTCGAGTTCAAGCCGATGTACCGGGACGTGGAAGAGACCCCGGAGGAATAATCGAGCAATCATGCCAGATTGTATGGCTGAAAAGGAAGGAACCTATGAAGAGAACGTTTATTGTGATTCTTGTGGCTGTTCTGGTAGCAGTATTTACCGGATGTGATGACGCGGTTGTCGTCCGTTCAAATCTTGAGCGGGCAGAGCAGAACTTCGAGGTATTCCGCCGCGTGGTATTCTATAACGGTATAACCGGCGAGTATATCCTGACCATCGAGGGACGCCTTGCGATTATCGTCGATACCGACGGCGACCTTGTGGTAACTGTCAAGACTGACGACGGGGAATACCTCAAGCACTACCTCGGGATTTCCGACAACGTGACGTATTTCTCCGAGGCCATCGCCGCCAATGCGGTATCAACCAGTCAGTATAAGGTGGTCTTCAAGCCGTCGGTAATCGTCCCGACCTTCGAGGTAAAGTAACAGCGCAATCCCGCCCGTGATTCGACGGGCACCACGGGGGAGTACTGCGCGATGGTATGCGCACCGGGCCGGGCGCCGAGGGCAATGTCAATAAGCCCTTCGGGTAACTGGAGTCAAGCGTGGGGAACGGTGATCGGAAGTGAGGCCGATCGATGCGCGGGTTCGAATCCCGCCTCCCTCAGATAGCAATAGTTTTTGGTGACTTCCGCTATGTATCAAATGTCGGAACCAAGGGCGCTGGGCCCATACCATCCAGACGGGAGCGAGGCCGCAAGGTGTAAGGCGGCATGAAACGACCCCCGCATGCGGGATGAAGGTTTCCGGGTCAACGCCGGACGCTTCCATAGCCTTGTCCGTATGGACTGGCATATTTGATTTCATGATTATAGGTAGCCGGTCGTCATGGGCTTCCACCAGAGGCCAGATGGGGCGCACTCCTTACCACGGAGCGAAAGCGCAAGACGACAAACAGGGGCGCGTGGGAAATGGTAGACCACTCCGAGCAATCGGAGAGAAAACGGCGAGTAAGCGCACTCGCTTTGCTGGTTCGAGTCCAGCCGTCGCCCAGAGCAATGCCGTAGGGCAATGCAGAAAACCAGTGGAGGTAGAAGGTGAAGAAAGAAGCAAAGGCGATAGAGTTCACGCAGAGCTTTGTCATCATGGGAACCATCGAGAAGACAGAAACTTTTCGTAGTAAGGGCGGCGGACTGAACATTAAGATTCAGACCGGCGAAAAAGATAAGGCGAATGACCTTATTATTGCTGAGGGCAACGTCTGCGAGATCACCTTCAGGGTATCGACGCAGAAGAGCCTTGAGCCGGACGACGGATCACAGGAAGGGCTCGACTTCGACGACATCGAACCTGACGGGGCCGAGACATGACGTTCGCTACTGCGCGAGACTTGCGTATCATCTCGATTGACCCATCCTTGCGCAGTACCGGCGTGTTTGTCTGTGAACATGGTGAGTGCCGCGCGTATTCTATCCAGAGGAAAGAGGAAAGGATTGACCTGCTGGGAAGGTATGCGCGGCATTTTGCTACAGAAGCGAAAACGAAATATGACCTTTGCATAATTGAAGACTACACCCTGGGCGCAAGAGAAACGTCAACTACAGTAAGTGCGGAGGTAGGCGGAATTATCCGTTCATGCTTTTCCGCGAATGGGACCCCAATTATTGAAATGCGCCCGATGACATGGAAGGCCGTAACAGGGTTGCTCCCGTTAAAACTCAGGAAGAATTCTATTCAAGAAAAGAGAGACTATCTTAACCACTGCATAGAGAAGTTCGGATTTACTTTTGATACGACAGATGAGTGCGACGCATTCTATATGTTCTGGACGCTTGTTCAACTGTCACGCGGAAACTTCAAGAAGGGCGTTGGCAGTGCGATCAGAACACGGCTAGAGAAATTGAGGATCAGTCTGTGAAGCAATTAGAATTGACAGAAAAACAGACAAAAGTAATACAGGGTAAAATATGTTGGTACTGTGGAACAAAGACAGAACTTAAAAATACTGAGTACGGGTATCAATATAAATGCCCTCAATGCGGGGCGTATGTAGGTTGCCACAAGGGGACAAAGAAGGCGCTTGGTAGAGTAGCTGATAAAGAATTGAGAGCGGCGAAAATGCTCGCGCACAAAGCATTTGATGTAATCTGGAAAACTGGATATATGAGCAGGAGCGAAGCTTATAAGTGGCTTGGTGAAAAATTAGATTTGCCGAAGAAGTATGTCCATATAGGATATTTCGGAATAGATACCTGTACTAGAGTCGTTTATGAATCGCAGATGTTTGTATTTGGGAAAGGTAAATGAACTGCCAATTTTGCGGGCGTAAAATAACAACCGCGAAAAGCATCGAGCGCCGCGCTGGGCCATGTTGTTACCGGCGAGATTCGGAACAGATAAAACTAGACTTTGGAGTAACCGATGAACAATCTGGAAAAGCAGGACGAGCGGAACGAGATATTCAGGCGGGACAGGTGGATGTGCCAGAATTGCGGGAGGCACGTAATGATCCACGGTACACCACAGCTTGCACACCTCATAGCGAACACGAAGGCGAATCGAAAAAAGTTTGGTAATTGCGTAATAGATCACCCGCTTAACCGTGTAGCGACGTGTTGCCTTTATTGTAACGGCCGCATGAACATAGGGAACAATCCGGTCAAGGCCAACGAGCTTGCCGATAAGATACGGGATGAATTACTGAAGGAGTAAAACGTGAAGAAACTATTTGATTGGTCGCTTATCGTTCTTGGTTCATTCCTTGAGGTTTACTTCTACGCCGAGCGATTCGGGCAGGAAGGGATCGACCCCTGGCTATGCTGGATCATGGGACTCGCGCTCAACCTTCTTTTGCTCCACGCCGTTCACCGGATCGGCTGGCAGTTCAAGGCGATAGCGATATTCCTGATATGCTTTTCCGTCATGTCAACATCGGCTGGTCAGACCTTCATGTTGCTCGAAAAGGGGAAGTCCGAAACGGAAGCGAAGTACAGTGAGGAAGTCGGCGAGATAGCCAGGGAGATCAAGGATCTTTCCGACGAAAGGGAGAAGATCAACGAACAGATCGGCGGGACAGTCCAAACCCTCGAAGATCGGTATACGTGGAAAAACACACTTGCGATGGCTGAAACCCGGAAGGAAGAGATCGAGGCACAGTTGAAGGCGTTGAAAGATCGGCGCGAAAAGATCGTTACCGGCAACGTGGATACCGCAGGCGGCGCGGCGCTTTACGACTTCTATTCCGGGCTGACCGGCGGCAAGGTGAGGCCCGATTGGTTCAAGCTGATCCTTCATACCATCCTGTCGATATTCATCGCCCTCATGGCCCCGACCGGCGTCTACGGCCTTTCCTTGGGCTCGAAGGAAGAGACGGAACAGGCAAGGGAGTTCGACCTCGAAACATGGGTACGGTTCATGTGGAGGGGAATGAGGCGAGGATTGAAGGGAGTACCGACCGCCGACCAAATGCGGGAGTACTGCTATATCGCCGGGATACCATTCGACGTTCAGAAGCATGAGGATTGGCGGAAAGAGGCAGTGGACAAAGGGCTTATAACCTCACAAAACACCCTTGCCGTAAGCGGGGAATACGCCTTAAAAAAGATGGAAAATAAACAATAAAAATAGCTAAAAGGTTTGACAGGATGAAATAATATATATATAATTAAAGCATCAAAAGGACATGGGAAATCATGAAGGAAGGACAAGATGGCAGGAACCGCAGAGAAGATTGAATATGCCGCGAAAATAGCAGGTGTGAATGTAGAAGATTTGGCAGACTATTTAGTTGTTGAGGGAATACAGAACTTCGACAACGTAACCGCCCAGAATATTGCAAGCAGTTATGTAAATAGCGGACTATTTGATTAAGGAGAAAAAGCGTGGAGAAGGTTAAAGCGAAAAGGGGACGGCCAGTATTGTACAACGAGCCGAGCGTAAAGCGCCTAGTCGTATTGCCGGAGAAGTTGACACTGACAATCGAAGAGAAGGGAAGCCTTAGCCTGTTTCTTGCGAAGGCCGCAGAGGCCAAAGCGAAGCGGGACAAGCTGATATGAGCATCGACATACGGCGACAGGTGAGAACGACAAGCCCGAAAGAGTGCGGGCCTTCCTGTACCTTATGGCGGAACCTTCAGCTCTGCCTTCGCGCGACGTGTCCTGTGAGGATCGCAGGGAAGGCCGTAGCAGGACGTGAGAAAAGATGTTAGCCGCGGGCGGGATGTTAGACGGAACTGTATAGATATTGTTAGGTGGATTGCCAAAGGCATAACGCTTCGCTGGTTATGCCTATAGTCAACCAAGCTGGCGCGAGGAGGTTTCGCATGGATGTTTACGATGAAATTATGAATGTCATAGATGATTACATCATGACTAAAACACGTGAGGATTTAGCAACTGGTGAGCGGTACGATGTTTCGTATATCAACAAAGGCAGGTTTACTGCGTTCCTAAAAAAGAACTACACGATAGATCGCGCCAGCACCGAACAACAGCTTCAACCTGAAAACGACCAGTTAAAATGTACTGATAAAAGATGTTACAGCTATGATGAAGGATTTTGCACCATGTCTGAGGGGTGCGGTAGGCGGGTCGTTTCAGGTTAAGCAAATGTTCGACGGATTGACGCGCCGCATAACTGCGTCATGCGGACGGTCAACTAAACCGCCCGAAAGGAGTAAGATGTGTGTGATTATTGCGAAAAAGAAAAGCCGATTTTTGAAATACCGGTAACTGACCGGACGTGCTGGGGGTGGGGCGGCGATGTTAAAATATCGCTGGACGAAGCGGAGGAATACACGCATATCATTTTCATAGATCGCGGATACGTCCGGTCGGCAATGAAGCATGATTGTTCATGTATGGATCATGGCGAAAGAGCAAAAATCAGTTTTTGCCCATTTTGTGGCCGTGATATTTCGGGCGTCGTCGAACAACAAGTTCGAGCCGACTCGCGAATAGCTCGCGGCTCAACTTAATGTTAGATCGACTCACCGCCATATACCGCCTTCGGCACTATATGGACGGTTCGCGGGATGAATGATGGCTTGGAACAAAATTGACGAAAACCATTATAAACACGATAATGGTTCTATCATACAACGCGAATACGGTAAAACTCCGAATGGGAATAACTTTAATGGGTTTTGGGTTTATCGGGATAGCGTCGGGGAAATAATTGACTTCAATCAATATCGCTCTGACCTTTGCTCGAAGTGGGGACAGAAATTAGAATCATACGATTGTATCTAACAACTGCTTCAAACTGACAAGTCCTAACGGCCTTGCAGGTTAAGCAAATGTTGGATGGACACTTTCGACAGAATCAATAAATCGATTCTGGACGCCGTACAGGAGGAGATATGAAAGGAAATTTTTACAGTGTAGTAAGCCCTGAAATGTGGGAAATTGTACCTGTTCTTGATGATGGCTCTGGTCCAAAAGAATACTTTCGTGATTATGTAGAGATCACGGCAAGAGGCCCAGTTGAGGCAAAGGTAAAGGCAGTTAAAACAAAAGCATTTACGAAATGGCGTGAATGGTGCCGCGATGGAGATGAATCTCCATACGAAGGTTTATCAGCAAGGCACATAACAACTGCTTCAACCTAAAAGGACAACATAATGCGTGACTGTAAATACAAGGATCAGTGCTGGCTCGGAGGCGGATACAATTACTGCCAGACGGCAACCTGTTCCGAGCCGCTTATCGAGAAAAGCAAGACGCGCCCGTCGCCGATAAGACTAATCCCGACAGAGGAAAACAGGGCAGATTGTACCGTAGTCAAGGTACAGAAACGGACGGTAACCGTGCAGGGGGAGCTATTTTGAAACTGACAACCGAACAGCTTGAGGACGTAAAGAAGATGTACGCAGACGGGCACCCGCTTGTCCAGGCGCTTGTCGCTGAAGTCGAGGAAAGCAGGAAGGCGATAGCCGATGCGCGGGAGATTCTGGCCGGTATGGCGGCTAGCAGTTTTGTGCGAGGGAAACGGTAGCGAAAAGCGAGGGGTGAACATATGTCAAGAAGAACAATCAAGATGGGAGAGTACTATATCGAGTACTCAACAATTCAGGACGCGCCCGTCGAGTACGGATTAAAGCTCGAAGATTACCGCAAATGGTATGCTGAAGAATACGGGCGTGCAGGGATGAGCAACTTTGACATAGACGTTCTTATCGCCGATCGCGGCGGCGAAGGAATGGCAAGGGATATTATACGTAATAACTGCGCCGGGGATAGAGGAAGCAGGTTAACGTATGACAAGCTTTATCGTGCTTATTGCCTACGCGAAATTGTAGACGGCTGGACTCCGGCGAGTAGTGAAATCCGATGGAGAGCGCAAAGCTAGAATTAAGGAAGCGAGGATATTATTCATGTGCTCTTGAGGTAGATGAGGTGTGGAGGCTACCAGGTCAGGTTATCGTCGGGAGGAAGCGGGCCTTCAGGAAGGGAGCACGATTCATTACTCTGTACGAGAGTTGACCGTAAGCCTATACAGGGGGTATACTTCCAGCATGGGAACAACGGGCAAGGCACATAAAGACGACGGGGAACCGACGGGAAGCCGACGGACGCAGTTCAAAAAAGGGAATGCCGTCGGCAAGCAGTTCTCGAAAGACAGACAACCGCCGCGCCGCCCCCGGAAGGTAGTAAAGCTTCTTGAGCAGGTGACGGAAGTTCCCCGGCAAGAGATCAGTAACGTTATCAAATCCGTTTTCTTTGACCGGACGGCGGCTGAACTGGAAGAGATTATAAAAGATCCACAGCAGAAAGCGTTCGTCCAGATATGCGCTCAGGTAGCTCTTAACTGCAAGAAGGAAGGGAAGACCGCGGACTTCGAGGCGCTCCTTGGTTGGGCCTACGTCAAGAAGCAGGAGATGCGCCTTGAGATCGACGACGTGTCCAAGATGACACGCGAGGAAAAGGAAGCCGAGGCTTTGCGTCTCCTTGAGGAATCGGGCGTTGAGATTGAAAGCGAGTGACATCGGCCACCTGGACGAGGAGGCGCTAGAGCGGCTCATACGGCTGAAACGAAGCGCCGCCGCCACGGTAGACTACGACGGGAGCCATCTCGCTTTTATGCGGAACACATGGCTAAGCTACGAGCCGTTCATCGTCGGGTTCCATACGCGGGAAATCTGCAAGGCGATAGATCAGGCATTCGATGACTTCCGGCACGGTAAAAGCACCTATCTTTTAATCAACGTCCATCATCGCGTCGGTAAATCGACCATTATTTCACGGTACGCCCCTGCACACTTCATAGGTGAGTTTCCGAATCATGAGGTTATCCAGTGTTCATACTCCCAAAAGCTCGCTACCTACTTCTCAACGTTCGGGCGTAACGTCGTCAGATCGGACAAGTACCGCGCATTGTATCCGCATATTGGGCTATCCGGGGAGACGAACAAGAAGGATGACTGGGTAATCGTTGACGGAAACGGCTTCCCGACGGGCGGAAGGGTATACGCGTCCGGCCTTCTTTCTGGGCTGACGGGTAACGGGTATTCTTTCGGGTGCCTCGACGATTATTGCCGAGGACGGGCGCAAGCGGAAAGCGCGGTGTTCAGACAGAACACATGGGAGAGCTTCACGAACGACTTCTTGACCCGTGCGGCCCCAGTAAATATCACGATAGTTCTAGCTACGCAATGGCACTGGGACGACATATCCGGGCGTATCAAGATGGAGATGGACGGAAATCCAGACTTTCCCCGGTTCAGGTGCCTGTCATTCCCGGCCCGTGCGAGCGACTATAAAGGTGAAGGCAAGTATCCCGGCGAGTACCTTTTCGAGGAACGACTGGGGAGACAGTGGTACCGGAACCAGTATGCCACGCTCGGCCAGTATTCATCCGCCGCGCTCCTTGACTGTAACCCCATGCCACGGACCGGAGGGAGGCTGTCAACGAACGGGATCGTATACGTCGATGAAGTTCCCGGCAAGAAGGAAATACCCTGGATACGGGTATGGGATTTGGCGCACACGGCAAAGCAACGGAGCGGTGATAATCCCGACTGGACGAGCGGGACGCGGCTATGTTTCCAGCGACGATCTGGGGAGGCCGTCCCGTATCTTTACATTGCCGACGTGGCGAGAACCAGAGACGGGGCCGTAAATCGGGATAAGATGATTAAGGGGAAGGCCCTGTCCGACGACGTGTATATCGAGCAAGTGGTAGAGAACACGATCGACAGTAAGGACGCCTATGAATATCTTTGTGAGTCCATGCCGGAAATAAGCTGGAAGAAGCATAGCGTTAACGGTGACAAGGGATCGAGGGCAACCCCGCTTGAGGCGATATTCGAGACTCCGGGACACGTCATAGTCAAGCGGGCAGAATGGAACGAGGCATGGCTCAACGAGATAATACGGTTTGACGGTACGGGGAAGGAACACGACGACCAGGTTGATAACCTGTCGGCTGGGTATGAATATCAGGTATCGTGCTCAGGAGGTTTTGACGACACCTTCCGCGCCGAGATGGCCGCGTATCGTTCAAGGAAATGACAAACAGGCGTAAGCCGTGCTATAATACCGCCCAAGAGGTGACAGTATGGGAATAAGAGACTGGTTTAGTTCATTAGGCGGGAAGCAGGAAGTACAGACCGACAAGAAGCACGCGCGTAATATCCGGGTCCGGGACTCGACCGGGACTATCGTGGCGAACACCGGGCTACTCGAAGGGCTGTATCATGGGACTGAACCGGCGCTCCAATTTGCGTCACCTCTTGCGAATATCCCGGTAAACGTCCCTGTCGCCCTGGTTGGCATCCCGACGCCGACGGCTGACGATGAACCGACGAATGAACGGCTGAAACTCTTGCTTGACGAAAAGGGAGACGAGTTCCCGATCATCGAGCGGGATAAACTCATTTTTGGGACAACGTGGATATGGCCAAAGTTCAGCGCAAGGATCAACGGTGCGGTATGGGAGACGATCAAGGACGATACCGTGGAGGCCATTGAGTTTGACGTTGAGTCAGGCGAGATCATGGCGATATACACTCACGACGTGTTCACGGTAAGCGTTGGAAGGGACAGCACCGAACGCCGGGAGCGGTACCGGAAGATCACGAAGGAAAGGATCGAGATCAAGTGGGTCGGCCCGAAAGGGAACCTTACGAACAGCTCGGGAGCAAACCCGTTCGGACACCTCCCGCGACCGTTCGGGCATGACTGTTCCAGCGGGGAGTGGCGCGGCCATTCCGTGTACGGGCGAATCCTCCGTGTCATGAAGTCCTACCATGAGGTTAAGCTTCAGCAGTTGCGAATCCTCGCCGACTTCAACCCGAAACTGATCCATAACGTCGCCGACGTGAAGGCGTGGATGGCGAACAACGGGTATACGACCATCGACGACATTGACCGCGACGTATTCGAGTCAACCTTCTTCTTGAACAAAAACGGCGACGAGAAAACCGAAATGCTCTACCTCGCCGAAAATGCCACGGCGGGGCATGACAAGGCGTGCGAGAAACTTGAGCGGGCGATGATTACCGGCTCAAATGTCCCGGAGCTTTTCTGGGGCGGCCTGGCGACCGGCAACGCGGCCTCGACCGATATCCAAAAGGATCAGGCGGTTCAGTATATCCAGTCACTTCAGACAGAAGACTCAACCCAGTATGAGGGCCTTTTCAATGATACGCTTGAGATCCTTTCGTTCGTCGAGATGCGCCAGTACGGAAAGGTCAAGATGGCTTGGGACAAGATCGACATGATGAGCGAGGAGACGAAGGCGAAGGTCTTGCAGTCCGTCGCTGGGGCGATAGCCGCAGTCGTGTCCAGTGCTGGGGGATCGAAGGATGATGTGTTCTGGTTTTGGAAGAAGTTCTATCCCGGACTCCCAGAAAAGGACGTTGAGGCGTTCTCGACCGGAATTCACGAAATGGCAAAACACAAGGCGTTCTCGAATACCGACGCCATCAGCCAGGGTGAAGGCGAATGACCCGGAAGGAATACCTCAAGCAGAAGCGGGCGAACAAGAAAGCGTTTGCCCGTTTCATGCGGTTCAACGCCCAGGTTATCCGAGCCGACTACGTGAAGGCAGTGCAGGGGTTCAAGAAGATCGTCTCGCGGCTTCCTTCCGTTCCGCTATCTGACAAGAACAAAGCGCGGCTAGTAGACTCCATTCCGCGGCAAACCCTGTTCGATGGGATCACGGACATTATCCGGGAAAGCGGATTAACCGCGATGGAAAAGGATAGCGACATTGACATCGACTATCTCGCAGAGGCGTTCGAGACCGCCGGGGTCGAGATCAGCAAGGAAGAGATCAAACAGGTATTCGGGAAACAGCACACAAAACTGATCGAGCGGTTTCAGGTCAAAAACGCCTTCAGGACGTTCGCGCCGGTGAAACCAACCGGGATATCACTTATCGCCAATAGGGCCTCGTATGACCTATCCTCATCGATTTGGGAAGGGATTGACTCGTTCACCGACAAGCTCATAGCGTATGTTCAGGGGAGTATAAACCAAGGGATCGATCCAGTGATCATATCGCGGGAAATCGAGCGGTATTTGCGGGAAGGATCGGAGTTCGTAATCGGTCGATGGGGGAAGCTCTTGCCGGGGACTGCCGAGTACAAGAAGCGGCTAGGGATAGCCGGAGCCGACTACCGGACGCAACGGGTTGTCAGGACGGAACTCTACCAGATGATTCGGGACAACTCGATAGCGACCGGGACGCTGAATCCTGCTTGTACGGAGAAGTTCAACTGGGTCCTTTCGCCCGCTCACATTGACTGGGGATGCGAATGCGCAGATATCGCCGCAGGGAGTCCGTACACCGCGCAAGAGGCCCAGGCGTACAGCGATTCGATACATCCGAATTGTCTTTGCACGGTTGAGCCGGAGTTGAAGGATGATGAGGCGTTCATGCAACAGCTCGAAGATTACGTGAACGAAGAGGACACCGCAGGGGCGCACGAGATCGAGACGTGGGCAGTGAAATACGGCTTGACCGCGTAGGGCGACCGTGCTATAGTAGTTCCTGACAGCTCACCTATCTGTCGTCTTTCTTTCCTTTGGCCTCCGGGAAACCATCTCCCCGGAGGCCTTCCTTTTTTATTGCACCGGCAGGGGATATATGATAGAATGGGTTAAGGATTGGAGGGATACAATGCAGGAGCTAACGCAGAAACAGGAAACGGCGTTTAATTACATAAAGCAGTTCATCGATTCAAACGGGTATGCGCCGACGATATCGGAGATCGGGAATCACATGATGATATCGATATCGGTCGCGCGGACAGTCTACGTTGAGGCCCTTGAAAAGAAGGGGTACATACAGCGATTGCCGGGGAAGGCGAGAGCGATGAGGGTATTGAAGTGACAGACAATGCAGATATAAAAAAACAGGCAATAAAAATAACGGCTAAAAAATAGAAGTCTTGTGATCTACTAAAATCAGTGCGACAATTCCGGCATGAAAAGAACCGAAGTATCCGATATGCCGGACGGCCTCGTATTCCTCAACTATAAATCGCGCAATGCGAAAGACCTTCCGAAAGCAGAAACACTCCCGACGCTTATTCCAGACGAAACCTTTAACGTCCTCCGCGATGGAGACGAGAACCGTAACCCGCTTCTCGTAACTGAAGCAATCGACTTCCCGGTCGAAGGATCGGGCGGTGTCTATACGAAGGAGTTCTTTGTCTCGTTCCTTGAACGGCTCAATACCCACGTTTTCGGCGGGAACAAACTCGGACACGCATGGCCGGAGCGGGACGACTTCTTCACGGTCGGCGGGAAGGTTGATACCAACGCTGACGGGAAGACAGGAACGGTTTACCTGAAGATCTATATCCCGTCGTTCGGGTTCGAGACGACCAACGCCGGATTTATCCGCAACGTCAAGGCGAAGAACGTTCACTATTCCCTGGTAACCTACCCGACCGGCGAGATCAGGAAGGATGACCGTGACGGACAGTTGAAGATGCACTTCACCGGATCGATGGGGTACGAGCGGAACGATGCGGTCCCGTATGAAGGCGGGGCGATGAAGCAGAGGGTAAGCGCGAACGAGGCGCAGAGAATTGACATTGTACTTGCGCGTGATCTGATCGGGAATGGTCAGGTCTCGCTGGAAGATAAGGGAGAGACGTTTCTGGTAAACGGGAAAGTATCGCGTCCCATGCTCCGCCGACTGGTGGCCAATGCTGACTGCGAGAACAAAACCGAAATATCCGAGCTGATATCCCTGATAGACAAAACCAAAAACGGAGGTAAACCCGTGGAACTGAAAGAAGCTATGGAGGCGGTAAAGAACGCCGCCGCGAACGGAGCCGTAAACCTTGCCGACCTCATGAAGAATTGCGGAGGCGAAGGACTGCTTCGCAATGCCGAGGATGACAAGAAGATCGCGCTCGCCAATTCGTTGACCGCAAAACTCGGTGACAAGCCGGTTGAAGCGCTCGACGCGATCCTGGCAGAGAACAAGGCAAACGCCGCCGCCACTGTCGAGAACGCCGTGGTTTCCGCTTTCGGAGCGAAGGAAGTAAACGGGAAAGAAAATCCCGCGTATACCTACGCGATGAAGGAACTGAACGGCAAGAACGGCGACGCGCTCAAGAATGGGATCGAGTCGATGAAGAAAGACCCGATCATGGTGTCGATTCGCGGAAACATGGCCGACCCGAATAGCCAGGTCAACGCGATCCAGACGAACGGCAAGGCCACCGCCGAGTCCGACGTCAAGACCTACTAAGGGGAGGAATCAACTATGGCCAAGAATTGCTTTGTTGAAAAAGAGCCTGCCGGATACCAGTTCCTTCGGAACACTTCCGGCGCTGAAGTCGTTGCGGGCGAGTTCTGCATAATCGGCGGTTTTGCCGCCATCGCGCAGGAAACCATTGCCGCGATTGCGTGGGGCAACTTCCTCACCGGATCGGGAGCACTCGTTCAGAGCGCGGAGCTTACCGCTTCCGAGGATACCTTCGGTACTCCCGGACAGTACGTGTATTGGAACAACACTGACAAGTCGTTTTCCGACGCCGTCACCGTTGGCTACTACAAGGTAGGCCAGCTCAACACCGCGAAAGCCGGAGGTGTCATAGCCTTCAACAAGTTCGAGAAGGCCGAGATTGTCGCGTCTGACGTGGCGACCATTCAGGCCATTGTCGAAGCGAACGCCGCCCTCGGGGGCCGGTCTTTCATGAAGAAAGCTGTCCTGACCAGTGCCGACGCCGCGACGCCCGTTCACCTGCTCACCGACGCGGAAGTCGGAGCTGGGAAGAAGGCCTACGTCTCGAAGGTTTACCTTTCCGTCAACGGAGCGGTCGACTGGGGAACCACCGCAACCGTCACCTTGCAGGACACCGCAGGATCGCCCGTCGTCGGCCTGACCGCCGCCGTCGCTGGCCTCACCGGCAATGCGATGATCGACGAAGGGGACACGAACGTAACGCTCGCGGCCCCGATAGCGGATGGCGCGGGTTTCACCGCCGCCAAGGGTCTCGACATTGCCGGGAACGCGAACGGGACTGGTTCCGACCTTCTCGTGACCGTCTTCGGTTGCATCATGTAAGGGAGGAACAGCATGAGAGTAGTAAACGCCGCGACCGTCGCGGAGGAAAAAGTAAAGAACGGTGAGGTACGGATCGCAAAGGTCTATGCCGGAACCGCCGAACAGAACCGGAAGGAAGAGACTGTCCGCGTGTACGGCGAAGAGCGGTACAAGGTTGGAAGCTCGAAGTGGAAGAACAGCGCGGGGTATCACGACCTCTGGCGCGACATCTACGCGAGTCAGCAGAAGGTCATGAACTCTGCAACGCCGCCCACTCCGACCGAGCTCGCCGCGTATTTCGCAAAGCTCTTCATCGACGTTCAGCGCCAGATGGACGACCTTCTCGACATCACCCCGATGGTTGCCAATGTCGTCAAGGCAGACAACGCTCAGGAAATCTCGTACATTCGTGACTGGCTTCCCTTCGTTGGTAAGGAGAAAATAATCTCCGGAGCCAATGACATGGTACCGCTCATGGACATGAAGACCGCGACCACTGAGCAGATCGTCCAGTACGTCCGGGCGTTTGGCTGGAAGGCTAGCGTCAAGACGATGGCATTCGCGCCGATGAACGTTCTCCAGAAGGTGACTGAGGCCGCCGCGCGGATCGCCACCGACTACAAGAACGCCCAGGTCATGGACCCGATCAACGCGGTCACGTTCGGGACGAAGCACACCATCGCGGCTGACGCGACAGGTTCTACCTTCGACCTCAAGGTGTACAACACCATCCGCAAGGCGAGGAAGAAACTCGGCGCGCTCATTCACCCGATGTACACGAATCGCCTCGTTTCGACGATGGCGGGCTTCAACGCCCCCGGCATCCTTTGCCATCCCAATAACCTTTGGGACTTGCAGAGGGTACTTACCGGCTTCACCGCTGGCGGGTTTGTCCAGGACGTTGCCCCGCTTCCCATCGGCGACGTGATCCCGTATGCCTGCGGACTTCAGCACGGCGACGTGTGGGGCGAGGAAACTCTCTCCCTCCCCGGCGTAACGGAGAACAAGGCGTACATGTTCATCCCCGGACAGGCGATGATCGTGGACAAACGCGACGTGACACTGGAAGTCGGCGCGGGTTCGGTGCTTGAGCTTTCGACCGAGGAAAGGAGCTGGCACCGCATCAGCGGAACCAACACCTCGTACATGATCGGAGGCGCGGACACGTCGAACGGCGCGGCCGGAACCGGTAAGGGTACGATCCTTGAGATCAACCTTCCGACCGAGTGATCGGGGCAGTAACGTAACAACGGGCGGTCGGCTTTCGGGCTGGCCGCCTTTCCTGTAGGAATGGTTAAGAGGGGTTCGACTCCCTTCCCTGCAATCGAAAATGGAGGAACCAATGGCTACCCAGGATCAGGTTTTTGCGGTGAGACTTCAGGCGAAAGACCCCATCGGCGTGATAGCGATTGTCAGCGTTGCGAACGTTGCCGCGCTTCCGGCGACTCCGAAACCTCAAACACTGTATTATCTCGAAGACCTCAAAGAGTACCGCATACACAATACCGTTGACTGGGTAAATCAGGAGGTCAAACTTTCCGACCTTGCCTATTCCGCATATATCGACGCGTATGGAGAGAGACAGGCCGTCATCCGGGCGCTCAAGGAAATCATGCGTTCCCTCGCACAAGAGCTGTATATCGCGCAACACAACAGCGGGGCCGAGTCCGTCGTATTCCAAAACCTTACGACGATGGCAAATTTTTACAAGACCATTATCGGGATGGCCGAGGATGATGACGCAAAGGAAGAGGCCGTCAGCACAGGGCGGATGTTCAGAGCTCATAAGCCGATCATCGGCGGAGTGATTGAATGCAGATAACAGTAACCACCGCTCTTGCGCACGTCGTGGAGGAATGAGATGTCCATGCTGAATCAATTACGGGTCGCGCATGATGTCAGGATCAAGTTCAATGTTTCTCTTGCTGAGTGGTTCGAGTTCCCGACGAAAGACAACGGGTTCGGCGTCATGGTCCGTGATTATGAGAAGCAACCTGAAGTAAAGCGGGAAGCGATAAGGTTATCGCATGAAGCATCGAGCGTCCCGAAAGACGCAACGGGTCCGACCGGACTATCCACCAACGCGTCGATGTTCGTCGAGTTGTATTGGAACAGCGTTTTGACGGAAGGCGCGGTAATCGTTGTAGACGGACAGGGATGGAAAGTCGGCCACGTGGACGAATCAAAAGTGTCCGGGCAGGTAATTGCGAAACACGCGCCCTTGTACCTCGCCGACGTTTCCGCTGATTGCAGTATCGAGTCAGTCACGATAGGCGATGAGGAAGGCGTGATCGCAGGGCTGAACATCACCGTCACCGTGCCCGCCGGAACCGACGTAACGAGCATTGAACCGGTAATACTTCATACCGGAGCGATGATTGAGCCGACCGGAGCGCAAGACTTCACCGAGCCGGTTGAATACACCGTAACCGCGCAGAATATGGAAAAACAAATATATGTAATTACCGTGGAGGTTGAAACATGACCATTGATTCCGGGATCGTATTCGGCGTTATCAGCATCGTTGGCTCTCTCATCATTGCGGCTGTCGGGTACGGAGCCATGAAGCAAAAGGTGGAGAGTATGAAAGAAAGTCAAGACGAATATAAACGGACTCACGCAGAGGAACACGTAAAATGCGATGATCTGAACCGTGAGAAGTTCAAGGAATTGTATGAGTCGCGGAACACCATGTCACTTGCCGTCGAGCGGTTAGGTGTTCTCATGGAGCAGGTGTTCAAGAGCCTGGAAGTGTTGAATGTCAAGGTAGACACGATCCTTAACAGGGGAAACCAGTAATGCCGAAAACCGGGATATTGCCATCGCGTGACGGAGGAATACAGGGTGCTGTTGGCCCCGGAACTGACGGACTCATTCAGATCGACATACAGGGAGAGACGTTTATGCTCGACCGCCTGACCGCGTACCGTCTCATCGGAGAGATTGCGGCAACGCTGGAATGCATTGAAGGTCTTAAATGAACGAAAGCATTGCCGCGCAAATAGCTAAAGTAAATGCTAACATTGACGCAATAATAGAGCGAAAGAAAAAAGCTCTGATAGCGTTAAGCATTTTCTATGCGGCAAAAGCATTACAACAATTCAGGGTACAACAGGCGGGTGGAAAGTTTTGGAACAATCAGACAAGCACCGCAATGAATACGGTTTTTAGTGGAACCATAAACACGACCTACGAAGTTGGCTTTTTCTTGTCTCATCTTGTTGTATATGGGGTTTATCTAGAGTTAGCAAACAATAGGCAAAACGAAGCTTTGAGGCCTACCGTAGAGAGTCTTCGCGAAGAATTTCTTGAGAGGGTACAGCGGATAATGGGGATAAAAGCATGACAGCGGCGATAGTAGCACGGCTAAAAACCGGAACGATAAAAAACGTGGTACCGTTCGGGAGTAAGCCGACCGGAGTCCCGTATATTGTTGTGAAGTGTGAGCGAGATGAAGGCGTGCGGCTTATACGCGTAACCGTCCATCACAATCAGGGGTATCAGGTAGACGTAGAAAAGTACGTCTTGCACAATCTTTCGGTTTTGTTACGGAACTGGAAGGGGACAGATTCTTATGGTAACACCTTCATTGTGAAGGATACCGGGGAATATACGGATATCGTCACGACAAACGACGATTCAACCATTTCAATGGAGCGTGTATTTTACGTTCCATTTCGCCTGCACTAAGCTAGGAGGCTTAACATGGCTTATATCAATCAGAAGGCGCGGTTTGCCACGGAAGGCTTCCGCATGAAACGGCTCAATCCCGATGGAACCATTCCGCTTGCGACGCGGTTCCTCGGGTTTGCAGGAACGGTTGACCTGACCGGAGTTATTGACGGGGTTGACGACGATGCCGACCTGACCATCAAGATCGACAACGCCGCCGCCGAGACCAAGTCGGTTGACTTCACCGCCGCACTTGTCAAGACCGCCGTTACCGTCGCCGAGGCGCAGACCGCGCTCACGACTGCCGCGTTCACCGGGATCACGTGGAGCGCTGACGCAACGACCGGAAGGATCAAGGGCGTTGCCGCGTCGGGTGTAGAGATCGCCGTCACCGGACCGCTTGCCGCCGCGCTCGACTTCGGCCAGGGTGTTCTTCATGGCGGGAACGGGCTTGAGTTCCTGAAGTGCTTCGATGATCGCACGATGTCCATCGGCATGACCAAGAACAAGAAGGACAAGGAAGAGATCGATCAGGAAGGCGCGAAAGGGACGCCGACCCGCATGGTCATCAGCGCAAAACTGCTCGGTCAGACCCTGGCTATCGCGCTCAAGGACAAGGACTACGAGTTGCTTGAGCTAATCCAGGGTGGAACGTTTAACCGGACGACCGGGCAGTACGACCCCCCGCTGTCAACGAGGCAGGAGGCACCGCGCTTCATGATCGATGTTTTCTCGCCGGTGTATTCCGCTGGGGAAAACCATATCGAGAACGTGAGCGGGTACGAGCAGATCAAGTTCCGCAACTGCATCGGGCTTGAGGGTGACGTTCCCGTTGAGGCGAAGGCGTGGGCCAATTACGCTTTCGACATCGAGGCGAGCGAGTACACCACTGAAGCCGGGGTCAAGCAGACTGCGTGGTGCGAGAACACCCTGACCGTAGCCGCGTTTGAGGCGTTGAACGTTGAAACCGTTTAACAATTTTGTCGAGCGGGCCGTTGATCGAGTGATCGATCGGCGGCTTGCCGACGTTAAAAAGATTCAGCCGAAAGAAGGGTACAACTCCACGGAAGCGATCCGTGGAGCGTTGTTTCACTGGGTCCTCGTTCCGTTCAACGGTATACCGGTATGGTGCAAGCTTCGGTGTCTCAATCAGACTCAGCTTGAGGCTTGCGGCGGGGTGACGCTTATCGAGTTGATAACCGGAGTGACCGAAAAGAAAAACCCGAACGTGAACGACATGATCGGGATCAGGAACACGCAGGAAGCAATCGCCAAACAGGTCCTTGTAACTCCGACGTTCGATGAGATCATGAAGATCATCACGGAAGACGACATGGTGGTAACGAGGACGCGGGCGGAAATCGAAGAGCTGAAGAAGATCAACCCGAAAACTTTGCCGGCCACAAAGCGGGCCGAGTTCGAGGCGGAATTGTTCAAGCTCGAGATTGCCGTTGCGTTCTTACTACCCGAGGACACGATGGGCGTTCTGACTGCCTGGGCGTTAGGGCAAGACGTGAGCGATATTAAGACGGTAACGGAAGACGAATACTACAAGGCCGCTGTTCTTGCGGAACGTGGTGGAGACAACCCGACCGACCACCTTAACGGGTGCTTTACCGACCGGGACAAAAATGACATGGACTTGACGGCGTGGACGGTACTCAACAGGAGACGTGAAAAGGAAAAGAAGGGCGAACGTAAATGGGTTGGTGGAGGTAAGTAATGCCGATTGATGCCGGGACGATATGGGCAAGCATACGAATAAGACTAGACAAACTCAATGCCGATGTCGGTCAGGCAGTCAAGAAAATGGACAGCATGGCGAAGGCTATCAACGAGTCCGGGAAGGCAGTCGAGAACCTGAACAAGCTCGGGTCCAAAATGTCGCTGATGGTGACGGCTCCACTTGTTGCCGCCGGGGCCGCCGCTGTCAAGTTCGCCTCCGATGAGACTGAGGCCCTGAATGCCGCGAATGTTGTATTCAAGACCTCGGCGAAAACGATAACGGAATGGGGAGACAACGCCGCGAAACAGGCCGGATTGTCTCGGGCGGAATTCTACCAGTCTGCGGCTGTAACCGGCGCAATGCTCAAGGGCATGAACTATACCCTTGACGAATCAGCAGACGCCACGATTGAACTTACCAAGCGGGCCGCAGACATGGCGTCGATCTTCAATACCGACGTGAAGGACTCAACGACAGCAGTCGCCGCCGCAATCCGCGGTGAGATGGAACCGATCAGGCGGTATGGTGTTACACTCAACGATGCCGGAGTGAAAGCGAAGGCACTCGCAATGGGCCTGTACGATGGGAAGGGCGAGCTTGACAGCTACGCGAAGGCTCAGGCACGAGTAGCGTTGATCCTCGAACAGACCCGCGATATCGCTGGGGACTTTGTTAATACCAGCGACCAGCAAGCAAACTCCACGCGCATACTCATAGCAGAGACGAAGAATCAGGCCGCCGCGCTCGGGAAGGAATTGCTCCCGTATGCACTTCAGCTTATCCAGGGGCTGAGGAAGATCGTTGACGGTTTCGGAGCGATGACCGACGAACAGAAGCAGACGATAATCAAGGTGGCCGCGCTGGCCGCTGGACTCGGGCCGCTCACCGTGGGGATTGGTAAAGCGATCCAGGCGGTCAATCTCATGAAAGTAGCGCTCGTTGCGCTTTCGGCTAATCCGATTGGGCTGGCAATTCTCGGAGTCGCCGCGCTCGGGATGGGCCTTTCAAAACTCGGAGACATGAACAATCAGCGTATGCTCGAAGAGGTCGGCGAGCAGTTCGGCGCGATGGCAGAGGAAGCCAATCTCACCGCACAGAAAATCAGCGACATTCAGGAAGCTCTTGCCACTTCCGGGAAGGGCGGCTTCACGTTCGAGACTGTCGCCGAACAGGTCGCGCAGATGAAGGACGACTTCGGCGTGACCTACGATCAGTTGTTACGAATCGGTACGCAGTCAGGGAAGGTGTCCGAGGAATACAAGCGAACGCTTTCCAATGTCATTGCGCTCAAGGAGCAGGAACAGGCTAGGTACGATGCGGTATATGGATCTGCACAATTTGCCGCGAAGTTCCGTGGAGAAACCGAAAAGACGGCTGAGGCTATGGGCGATATCAAGGCTCCTGAAATAACCGACCAGATCAGGGCACGATTACTCGCAGAAAAGGAATACAACGCCGCGCTCAAAACGGCAAATGACCTCCGAAAACTCGGAGCGATTGATGACGCAGAATTACGTGAATTGCAGATCAAGGCCGCTGAGGATTACCGGGATGCACTGGTAGAAGTCGGCTACGCGAGCGAGAGCGAGTTAGGGACAAAGGGACAGGCCGCGCTTATCCAGACAATCGAAACGCTCAAGGCCCTTGGTGCAGAGTCGACCGTGTTCGATGTTCTTGTTGATAAGGTGAACGCGCTTGACGTTGAAACCGCTAAGACAAGCTCGGCAATGAGGAACGATCTGCTTGCGGAATTGGAGAAAGCGAGAGCGACTATTGGCGAGGATTTATTCTCGCAGTTAACCGGGAAAGTCAATCTATTTTACGATAAGCTCGAAGAGAAAGAAGCGATGGAACGCTTCCGCGAGAATATGCAGTATGCGATCCAGACGGCGAGTGATTTATTTTCAGCGCTGTCGAGTCTCATCTCTGCTGTATACGATAACAAGATCGCAAAGATCGACGAGGCGTTACAGGCTGAGCTTGAGGCTAACGGACTCGCCGAGGAATCCGCCGTCGAGACTGCCGAGCGAGAACTGGCTGAAGCGATAGAGACCGGGGATGCGGAGAACGTCGCAGAGGCTGAGGATAAGTTAAAAAAGGCTCAGATCGAGGACAAGTACGCAAAGAAAAAGGCTGACATAGAATACGAAGGTGCAATGATGGTTTGGAACCTTCAGCGGTTGCAGACAATCGCCGGTGGCGTCCTGGCTGTCATGAACGCATTCGCTTCTGGTATCAAGTTTGGTCCTTACGTAGCCGCCGCCTATGCCGCCGCCGCAGGGGTTGTAAGCGCGATCCAGTTGGGCGCTGTTGAACAGACAAAGCCGATCAAGAGTTACCAGACAGGTGGTATCGTCTCATCGACGAACGGCGGGCAAGTAGGAAGGCTTGCTGAAAACGGATATAATGAATACCTGTTTAACGAGGGTGAAAGCGGGGACCCGTGGAGTCGAAAGATGGCGGGGTTTATCGCAAGCGCGTTGGCTGATAAACTCATGACGAATATCACGTTGGTGAACGAAGTGGACGGTGACGTGCTGATGAAAGTCTTGTTGCCGCGATTGAACAGTGGACAGTACCGTGTGAAATGGAGCGAGTAGAATGAAAACATTATTTGATAAGCTGGTAAAAACTTCTACGATCACGTCGGTTCAGGAAGATGTCAGCTACCCAGCCGCGAATCTAGCTCACCAGTATGCGCGGGTTTATTATAAGTCAACCAGTTTCGATGACGTGATCACGGTCATGTTCGACGATCAGCATAGCGTGAATTCATTTTTCTTCACGTTTTCAAATGCCGCGAGCATGACGGTAAGGCTGTACAAATGGGACGGGACGCTGTTAGTAACGAAGGTCTGCGATTGCACGTATGATTCAGGCGCGGAATACTTCGATGCAGTGACGGCAAGATGGGCGACGATCACCGCCGTCTCTTCTGTTTCGGATGACTTGAGGATCGGGGCCGTTGAGTTCGGCGAGGCGGTTGACTTCCCGTTACCGTCTGCAAACTTTGTCCCGATGCTCGAATCGAAATCGACGATGGAAGAGTCCGATCAGGGTCAGGTGTCGTTCCAGTACGTCGAGCCTAGAATGAAGTTCGGAACAAAGTATCAAGGCGTACTCAAGGCTGACTACCTTGCATTGCTTGAGATGTTCAAGGCGGTTGACCGCGGGCATATTTGGATTGACATCACTGAAGAAGACCATGGCGTATATAGGCCGCTTTATTGCGTGAGCAATTTGATCGAGAGCGGGGAACGGAACAGCGAGCGCGTGACGTTCAGTTTAACTTTCACGGAGGCACGATAGATGTTCGTAAAAATACTTGGGCCCGGAGACGCGCCGGTTGAGTTGCTTGACTGGCAGAAGATCAGCGAGATCATGCAAGCGACATGGTTGCGCTTAAATGCGCCGTTGGCAGTAGTCGGGACGAACGTTAAGCGCGGTTCATCTGTATGCCTCGGAGGACAATGGTACGTTGCGACGCTCGATGAAGCGATAACTGGAACAGAATCGCCGTATGTCAAACTTACTGTGTCAGGAGCAACGCTCGTCGCGTCGTTCGCGTCGAATCTTACCGGAGTTTCGTGGAATGACGAGTGGGCAGGATGGTACGATATTGCCGGAGGATATTATTTCTTCGATGAGATCAAGGCGTTTTCGGTTGGCGCAATCGACAGGATTTATTCATCGGAGCGATGGAGCCCGGCGCTTAACTGGACGATAGCGCTTAACAGGGTATTATCCGCAAACAACATATCGAGGCTATTTCATCCTGATACGAAAACAGTCATGAATGCGTCAGGGACATATACTGTTCCCGCTGGTGTATACCAGATTGACGTATTACTTCAGGGTCCGGGCGGAAACGGGGCTAATGGCGGAGCAGATGCAGGGCGAGGTGGAAATGCCGGGCAGGAAGTTCGTGTTACGATGAATGTTGCACCGGGGCAGGAGATCGCCGGGACAATTACAACCGCATCGACAATCTTCGGGAGTACAACCGCGACAAAAGGAACGGGACTAACGTCAGAAAAGCGCGGGAACGGTGCAGGAGTTGGTGCAGGAATCGGAGGAGATCCGGGACAAAATGGTACAGCGGGAACGGCGAATACTGGAAGTGGCGGTGGCGGGGGCGGGGCCGAAACTTCAACGCCGCCCTATACGCCGGGGACTGGTGGAGCTGGTGCAATCGGAAGGATTGAAATAAGTTGAACGTTATAGAGATCGGGCTGACAAGATATGTTACTCGCTGGGCGTGTGTTGCGCCGTTCACGTTTGACTTCACGGTCAACGTCTCGAAGCTCGCCAACTTTTGGACGAGCGTGTTCGGTTGCCCTGACGAGACAACGAAAGAGAAGATCAACGTGATGGCCGTTTCAGTTAATGCAGTTGACCGGTTGCTGAGGTATAACAACTTCGAGTCGGTCAATACCAACTTCGAGTCGTATGCCTTCAACTGGAATACGCAGGTCCTTAGAATAAACTTCGGTCTGAATTACAATCCGCTGTGGGACGTTGTTGACTTCCAGTTCTCGTTTGGCATCTGCGATAGGAAGCCGATTACCGTTGATGGAGCATGGTATCTTCCAGTTCTGAAGAGCGCCCCGACGTACAAAATCAAGGAAGACCTTGTCAATTATTCGCGGCTTGCCATGACGAAGTTGACGATGAACGTAATTAACAACGGCGGAGAGCTTGAGTTCCTTAATGAATTGACGCTGTTCAATAACGACGTGAAGCATTATCGTCTACCGAACGACGAGCGGACTGAGTTTGTCCGTGCAGACCTACAGCCGATAGCCGGGTTCCTTATTGACGACGTTGATATTAGCCTTCAGGACGGGACGATAACGGGCCAGGATGTACGCAGTTCGTTTGACGTTAAGGTACCTGTTGACCTGTTCACCGAAACGGATTACCCGGATGCTGACGAGGATTTGATAGGCGAGCCAATACCGTTATGCTACGGGCATTGTCGGTTCGTTCCGGCAAAGGCGGTCAACAGCGAGGGAACGGGAGACGTTGTTTATCGAGTGGCGCGGGCAATGGAGTACTTCGGGTCGGTGCAGGTGAAGATCGATGACGTATGGACGGTTGTAACACCTGTAACGCAAGACCTCGCGCATGGGACGTTTACCGTGGCGGCGGCTTCCGCAAGGCCGGACGACGTGCGGGAATGCCGGTGTGTGTGGGCTGACGGCGAGACGATAACCACGATGGCTGATGTCATCATCGCTCTCGACAATGACGCAAACGGGGTGACATATGATCCTTCTTTTTACGATACGATAGAATGGTCCGCTGAAGCATCACAGTTAATAGCCGGAGGGTTCTATCTCGATAAACAGGAAAAGTTATATGACGTTATTAAACGGATTCAGGAAGGCTGTAATCGCCGGTTCCGGTATGAGTTCAATAGTTCATTGCTGAGGACGATCAGGATCGACGACAACGATCGCGAGGCTATTCACTATGTGCAGAAGGAAGAGATCAAAGAAAACGGACGGCTGAAGATCACGACCGATAAGGAAACGATTTTTGCCTATGTCAAAATAGGGTATGGTAAGAATTATCAGGCCGATACGGAATTGTCTGTAACGGACGAATCGGCGGTACTCGAAGTCGCGAGGAACACGCGGAAGAAACCGACCCTGGAAGTCTCGACGTTCCTAGTCGATAAGGGCGACGCGCTTGCTCGGGCCGCGCTTGACGCTTCAGTTTACGGACAGGTACGCCGGTTCTGCGAGTTCACGCTGACGGAAGAAAAGTACCTGACGTTGCGAGTATATGATATACTCATCGTGGAACTGGAAACGGAAAACAGGGCGTGGATGGGTCGGTGGAAATGCAAGGTGCTTTCCGTTGCTCCGAAAGAGCCTGAGACAAAAATAGAAGTTTGTTTGATCGAGCGCGTCGTGTATGACGATGACGGTCATGTATTCAAGATATCGGACACCGGAGCCTTCAAGGTTGACGAGTCCGGGAATTACAAGGTGGCAAAATAATGGCACGAGAGTATAAGGTTACTTCACAGCATCCGATCATTCCGCTCCCGCTTGTAGCGACCGACGAGGTTGAAGTCTGGCGTGGCGGTGTTCAATACCAAGCTCCGTTCGAGGCGTTAGGCGGTGTTCCCGATGCCCATGCGGGTTCCCATAAACTCAACGGAAGCGACCCTGTAGGAACTAACACGCCGACTGCAAACGCGATCCCTGTTGCGGACAGTAGCGGGCGGCTCGACACTTGGGTGTCCGATGCTTCAACGAGCGTTAAAGGGAAAGTGCGACTTGCCGGTCATGGAGAGTCAACCGCTGGCGAGGCGATGCAGTCCGACGATCCGCGCGGGGCCGATGCACGAACACCGACGGATCACGCTTCGAGTCATATCGGAGGGACAGACCCGATTGAACCGGCGACAGAGTCAACCGACGGCCTCATGAGTAGCGACGACAAAGCATTGCTTGACTCGATACCTGTAGCGAATATCCCGACCGCTGAACAGAAAGCCGCGCTTGCAGGAAGCTATGGAACGCCGAGTGCGGTGAATCGGTTTATTACTGAAAGCGATCCGGTGTTATCAAGCATTGGCGGCGGAGGCAGCGGTACTGGTGCAGACTTGCTAGGGATAGGAGAGATAGGCACCGGACTTTTTGTAGACTTAACGACTAATCCGGCGCTAGCTGCACTAAACTCAACTGACGTGGCATTTATGGAATTGTGGTATGCCGAACTCCGTACCTACAGGTTTAACGGTTCAACGTGGTCACAGGTAGGCACCGGTCTTTCTATTAGTGGCGCAGTTAATCCGGCGCTAGCTGCACTAAACTCAACTGACATTGCTTTTGTTGATATAACGAACAAAGAGCTTCGTTGTTATACATTCAATGGAACTAATTGGTCTCAAAAGGGAAACGGTCTTACAATTATCGACTCTAATAGTGGATGTTTAGCAGCACTTAGTTCTACAGATGTTGCGTTTATTGATACATTTAACAAACAACTTAAAACATATACATTCGACGGTACAAACTGGACACAAAAAGGGAATACTCTTGCTGTTCCGCCTTTATATGCCAATATAACCGCGTTTAATTCAACAGATATAGTTATAGCAGATTACGGTGGTGAGAAATTATTAGTTTTTACTTTTGACGGTTCTGATTGGTCTCAGAAGGGAAATAGTATTTCAATTGCAGATTTGAGTAGTGCATTTTTAACAGCCCTCAACTCAACAGACATTGCTTTTATTGATTACGGAAATAATGACAAGCTATGTGTTTATAGATTTGATGGAAGCAATTGGTCTCAAGTAGGCAGTAGTATTACTATACCTATTGCTGATGTCGCTTCTCTAACAGCACTAACGGAAACAGACGTTGCTTTTATCGATGCC
>Ga0172381_10000728_pt1 | contig 40311 bp, 69 predicted proteins | sample Leawel6488metaG_FD_119754 | JGI IMG/M metagenome (GOLD analysis project Ga0172381, IMG submission 119754) | Leachate microbial communities from a municipal landfill in Southern Ontario, Canada - Leachate well 64-88 metaG | ecosystem: Engineered > Solid waste > Landfill > Unclassified | place... | reverse complement strand
CCACTTATAAAGTTTAACTGGCTTTTGTGTAGGGTGAGTTCTGCCTTTTATATCTTCATTCTTTTTTGAATATTTATATATTTTTGCATTATCATTAAAACTTGTCCAAGCATACTCACACATTGCCATACTAAAATTTTCAGTAATAAAATTTTTTTCAAAAATAATAAAACATCTTGTTGGTGGCATATTATTAAAATAATTAGCACCCCATATTATTTGATTTTTCGAAACTCTAAATAATTCATTAAAATATTCTTGTTTTGGAGCTATATCCCAATCATTTATTTTTTTACCATATTTTGCTGTCCACGTCCCACCAGTCCGTAAATTATTCATACTATGATTGCCTCCACCATAAGGTGGGTCTGTAATCGCTAACTCAAAATATTTATCAGGATACTGCCGCATCAAATCCATACAATCACAATTTCTTAAATCTAATTTACATCTATCCATTTATCCCTCTTTTATAAATATTATAAAATTATTAAGACCTATTTTATACTTAAACTAGATTCTTCAATAATTCCATTTTCTAAACAAGAATATTTAGATTTTAAATCAATAGGATTATATAAAGAAAATCCTAAAAAATATACTGGGAATACAACAGTTTCAAATAAAATTATTGACCAAACAACATTCCCAATACAAATTTCATAATAAATATTTGGATTTTTTTTTGTATTTGAATTTAATAATCCATAAGTCCCATATATTTTATCCTCTATTTTTTTCGGTTGTCCACACCCAAATAATAAAAAACAAATTAATAAAATAAATAATTTTTTAAACATTTTTTGTCCCCTTTTAAATTACTGCCAGACAAGGATTCGAACCTTGAAAATGAGACCCAAATTCTCACGTGATACCATTTCACTATCTGGCAAAATTTTTTATGCCGTATTACTAATTTTAGTATTCATTAGTAGTTAATTAGTAGTTAAGCTGCTGTTTGTAGAGTTTTATTTAACCAAATATAATTTCGTGTATCCAAAACTAAAACCTCATCCCTTAATGAAATATATAACAATTCATTCTTAACATAAAAATCAATCAATCTAGGGTGCGGATATTCATAAACATTTAAAGGTATTTGTCTAGCACAATTAAAATTGTTGATTAAAATATATACCGCCTGAAATAAGTGTTTAAGTATCGGCCTATAATGACCTGATTTATTGTTAATCTTTGAAACAACGCCTTTACTTGTGATTTCAAGCTCTCCTGCCGCCGAAACATCTGCGCCTGACAAAAAACAAGAATGGTAAATGTCTACGCCTTCGAACGCATCATCTAGTTCGCTTAAAAAATAGATGTCGCCTTTTTTATCCATAACATAAATATATTGTCCAAAATGCGGATGAGTATTTCCTTGAATAATTTTTGTGTTTAAAAGTTTCATTTGGATTTCGTCTAATATCCCACCCTTAAAATAAGTATCACAATGAAACATATCAAATAACTTAGCTTCTTTTATTAAACTTTTCATTTCAAATTTTCTTGTTTTCCAAATTCGCTCTGAGATTTCCAAAAACTGGTTGCCTAGATTGTTTAATAAAATTCTATCATCATTTATCTCTAATTCTTGATTCGAAATAGGCATTGCATCCTTTAACGAATAAAAATTCTTACCTAAAAAATAATTTGGAGACTCTACTATCGCTTGTCTCATTAAACTGTCCCTAAAATTAAATAAATTCAAATCAATACAAAACAAATTTTTTCCAATACCAAAATAAAAATAGTTATGTAATTTAAAAAATATACCTTCAACCCCATTCCCTATTTCTAAAAAAGAATATTCTTTCTGATCATCTAATAATTTTTTATCATACATAGTCAATATACTTTGCATAAATATATCTATAGGCGGCGTATAATGCCCTGATTCATTAGAGATATGAATAATGTTGTTATCTTTAATTTTAACTAAACCAGCCCCTTCAACGTCATCTTGATGTGATAATGTTGAATGTCTTATGTAGCCACTTCTTGCATCAAAATTTACATCGCCATACTCTTTCTCATTAATCACGAATATATTTCCATTTTGAACGATATACATATATTCAATTAGTTTTTTATCAAGCGGCACATCTCTTTTTAACTTAAATTTTTCACGTGTAAGTTTTAGTTTTTGCTGCTCTTCATTATGTGGCGATAACAAAAACGTTCCGACTTCATCATCCCAAACACGATAGCAAGATTGCATAGCTAATTGTTTCAATTTTTTAGTCGATAAGAAATTCTTATCTAATTCAAAAAAAGCATTTACAACCAATTCTATAAAATTAATAGGATTCTCTTTCCTTTCATAACTAACCTCAATATACTTATATTTTTTAAGAGTATTTGGTAAAGCTATTGCAAACAGATTCACGCACTGGCTCAACAAAACTAAAATTATTATTAACTTCCTCATTCTGTTTCCCTCCCTTATTTTATTATTTCAATTTCCACATCAAAAATAACAAAACTATAGATATAAAACACCATATCAAAAACTCAAAACAAGTCTTTTTTTGTCTCATTTTTTATCCTCTAATTCCTTCATCTTTTCCATAATCTCATTATTCAAATTCTTAAAAGTCCGTATGAAGGACAACCTGCATTCGTGCAAAAATGTAAATATGCTCTTGTGTCTTCTAATTCGATTATCTGCGAATATTCCATTTCTTTTAAACATTGATTACACTTTGCCATTTTATAGCTCCTTTTTTTCTTTAATATGTTAACCCATTTTAATAGCGAAAATTTTGATTTAAAAAATTTACAGTCATTGTTTTTATTACAATTATCTATATCGTTAGGCAATTCATAATGCTTAAGTGCTGTATCAAAAATCTTAAGATTATTTTTATTTGTGCAAACATTTATAAAATATGTCCGATAATTTAAATATTGACAATTATTACAATATACTTTTTCCCTGAGAAATACAGCTCCATTTTCATCTATATTAATCAATTTTTTAGATATTAGTTCATATTTTTTCATCCCCTTACCTCTTCTAATTCTTTTTTAATTAACGATAATTTTACAGAACAATCAATTACATCTTGAATTGCATTTATTTGATTGTTATTAAATTTATATTGATTAAGTTTTTTAAAAGCATTTTGCTGGTCAACCCATAAACTATCCCTTTTTTTTTCTAAAACTTTCTTCAATAATTCTTTTTTATTATTATTTTCCACTTTATACTACCTCCTCTAATTCTGTTTTATATCGACGCAATGCTTCCTCTGCGACTTCTTCGGATATGAAATAAACAACACCAAGTTCTTTATAAAAAGGAAAAGAATCGGCTGGACATAATATAAACTCTCTTGCAGAATTTATTATTATCTTATATTTTTTTTGAGTTTCTATATCCCCCATATTTAAACTTTTTTCAAAAAGATTTTCACCACCATTCGCATCACTAAAATTCTTTAACAAATTATAAACCTTTATCTCTTTTGCTCTTTGTTCTGCTTGTTCACGAGTTTTAAAACAATTGCCAAAGTCAAACCTTGCATAATCCATACGCCAATTTTCAAATTCAGTACAGCCAATATCACCTTCGTAATCTAGTGAATAATATTTTTGGTCTTCTTCTGGATTCCAAGGCTCATTAAACTTTGGCTTTTCTATATAATGGCCACAATTAATAGGGTCGCCATTAGTGTCAACTTTTGCAAATTTACAAGTTGGACTAACATTTACACAGTTAAAGCAATTTAGCTTTTCTTCGTGTTTTTCTTCTTTATCACATTTACAATCACAATCATCAACATCTTCAAAAGATATTCCTAAATGTTTAAATTCTCGATACTGTTCGTCTGTTATTTCTATTTTTTTCATTTATAACCCCTTCTTTATTTTTAATTGCCTATCAATCGCAGCATTAAGTCTCGCAGCATCAATCTTTAAATACTCTGCCGCAGCCTTAAAATCTCCATTTATTTCTTTCGCAACATTCTCTATGTGAATTTTAACATCGTGATAAATCTCAATTAACGTTTTCTCTTCGTCATTTTTAATGATAGTTTCTATCTTTTGCATTTTATATCTCCTCTTGAGTCAATTTTTCTAAAATTTTCTTTTCGCAGTCTCTGCAAATCCCTTGATGCCCACCTCTATTTTTAAATTTAATAATAGGATGTTTAATCAAAATAAAAGAATTTCCTTTTAAAATATCATCAATAGTTTCTTCTTTTTCCAAAAAACATTCGATACATTTTAATTTGATTGTTTGCATTTTACTTTTCCTTACGTTGATTTACTAACCCATAACTCTTAAGCCATCTCCAAATCGTTGAATAACTTTTTACTTTATACTTAATCATCAGTTCGGACTTAGTGAATTTCCCTAAATTATAAATAAGTTCTTCTTTGCTCGGTTTCATTTTTCCTCCTTTAGAAGTTCTGGGTTTTCGTAAATATTTCCTATAATCTCTGTCACATCTAAATCATTACATAATATTTCTTGTGTTGGTTCACTTCCCCCAGATAATTGAATAATTGAAACAAAACAACCATTTTCAAATTCAACGACGCTACGCTGTGTATCTGAAAATCTTGAGACAATATCTCCCTCATAGATCTCTTTTCCATTCTTATCTTTTAAGCCAGTGTATTGCATCCAATTATAATTTACATATTCCCAGTCAATTGCATCTATACTCCCATATTCTTCTAAACCTATTTTTGCATCTAAATACCCTTTTTCATAACATTCAAACAATGTGTAATATTGCATTTTTTTATCTAGTTTATCCCAAACCCTAAATTTTATCTCTCGCATATTCCCTCCTGTTTTAAAATTAACAAAGGCAGGCAAGGGACTTGCACCCTTGCATTTGTCGTTTTTGAAAGCAATAATGCTTTTTCAATGTTGCGTCTTCGAAACATTCCGCCACTGCCTTTATTGTTGACAATTTATTCTATTTTATTTATTATGTCAATGAAATAATTTATGCAATATTTATTTTAATTATTTTTATATCGATAAAATAAAATAAAATAAAATATTATTTGCAAATTGCAAAAATTGTTGTATATTAATAGCGAAAGGCAACGATGCCATTCGGAAGGGGGATTAGAAAAATGGAAATAAAAATCGAAACCTTACAAGAACTAGAAAAAGAAAAAACTAAATTAATACAAAGCATCGATGATTTAAGGAGCTTGCTTAAAATGTTTATAATTGAGAACGAAAAACTGGCTAAAAAACATCGTGAAAAAAGCCAGATACAAGAATTACGAGAAATCACTTGGATGCATAAATATCTTTAAATAGGAGGCTCTAAAATGAAAGATAGAAACAATTATTTTCTAATTTACAAGGCAAGACTTTTAAAAAGTTCTATATTTAATGTCATAAAATGGTTTGCAATATCAGCAGTATTTTCGGTATTCGTAATTTTTTTAGCTTATATTCTTCATCTAATTTGTGATGCAAATTTAGAAGGAGGTGGACTAATATGTTAAAAGATGACGTAAAGTTTTGTCAATTTCATCCGAATATAATGTGGATTTACGAAGGCGATTGTCCGATATGTGAACTAGAATATAAAAAAGATAAAATCATTAATGAGTTAGAACAAAAGATTGACGATTTGAATGCGAAACTAAAGGGGGAAAAATGAATACACAACAACAGATTCAAGATGAATGGTTGAACCCAAAACACGAACACGATGATTGTGATAAACAACCTTTAATGTTCAAATGTTTGAATTGCGTGGATGAAATAGAGGGCGAAAGCAATGTTGTTTACGATAAACTAAAGCGAGTATTTTGTTGCGAAAAATGTGCAGATGAATACGATAGGAAAACAACTTTACAAGACGAACAAGATAGAATTGATACAATAAAAGGGGAGTAAAAATGGAAAAAATAACTATCCAAGGTAAAGATTACATTACAGTCAATGAAAGATTAAAAGAATTTAGAGAAAATGAAATATATAAAGGCTGGGCGTTAATTACGAAAATAATAGAATTAAACGATAAGGTGGCAGTCTTTCAAGCTGAAATAATTAACGATAAAGGCGTATTGATTGCAACTGGCACGGCAAGAGAAGTCAATGGCGACAGTTTTATAAATAAAACGTCTTATGTAGAGAATGCAGAAACTTCAGCGTGGGGGCGAGCTTTAGGTAATTTAGGAATTGGAATTGATACAAGCGTCGCAACTTATGAGGAAGTCGCAAATGCTCAATTAAATCAAAACAAACAAACACCTATGACATTTGAACAAGCAGAAAAAGAATCAATCTATAAATCAAAATCAAAAGTCGAAACAATAGAAACAGATATTGAGGAACATTGTCCAAAATGTGGAAGTAAATTGATTTTAAAAAGTGGCCAATATGGCAAATTTTGGAGCTGTAGTAATTACCCAGAATGCACAGCTAAACAAAAAAAATATATAGGAGTATAAAAATGGACGAATTATTTTATTTAAAATCGGATTTGTTTGATGCGTATTGCGATAAATTAGAGGAAAATGACAAATTTACAGACAAAGAAAAAGAAACAAGAATAAAAGAATTTAGGGAATTATTAAGCAATATCCAAACAAAATTTGATGAGATATAAAAATGCACAAATTCTATTTTTATAAAGACGATAAAACATTTAATCAAAATAAAGTATTAGACAATTTTCATAATACTTTTACTCAATGTCTGAGCAAAAAAGATATTGTAGTCGAAATTAAAGATTTAAAGAAATCGCCGTCTAATAAACAAAGAGCCTATGTTAGAGGGTATATCTGTGAAACTATAAAAAAATGTTTAATCAATGATTGTGGCTGGGATGATTTACCGAATAATGAGGGCGGAAATCAACAAGTCTATGAGATGTTAAAAACAGAAGGCCGCTTTTATTCTGAAATATCTCACATAATAAAAGATAAAGCAGGAAATAAACGTTATCTTAAAAAAAGAGTGCTAGAGAGCTTTAGTAATTCAAAAGGCGATAAAAAGCGACTTTCTGAGTTTATAGAACATTGTTTAAAATGGGCAAGTGAAAATTTAGGGGTTGTGCTTGAAACTCCAGAAGAGTGGAAGTTAAAAAGAGGCATAAAATGAAAGATTGTAAAAAATGCAAATATTATAAAGATTATTGCGTGCCCTATGAACCAAAAGGATGTTTTTATGTATCTATTATTAACAAAAGATATTTTAATAAAAGCTCTAATTATATTTGCAAAAATCAAAGTCTTTTTAAATTAAAAAGAGGGAGTAAATAGTGAATCAATTTACAAGTTTTGAGTTATCAAAAAAGTTAGGAGAAAATGGGTGCGAATTAAAAAGTTCTAAATTTTTTCAATCTAGAATGTTTTTCCCTAAATATTACCAATACGATATCCTATGGGATATTTGCATAAAATATGCAAAGGAATTTTTTGGAGAGAAAATATTAAGTGAAGAAGTTCGTTTTAATTATGAAAAAACGAAAATATTTCAGTCTTCAATATCACAATACACTAAAACAATATTAACAATGATTCAAAATAATATACCACAAAAAGAAATCGAAAATTATATATGGGAGAATTGTCTATTTAATCCAAAAAACAAAGAGGCCTAAAATGAATAAATTTACAAGCTTAGAGTTATCTAAAAAGTTATGGGATAATGGGTGCAAAATAGGACGAGAACAATGTGTTTGGAATAATGATTTTGAAAAAATAGAATGCTATCCAAAATACGACATACTCTGGGATATTTGTGTGAAATATGCAAAAGAATTTTTTGGAAAAGATACTATAACAATAGATGGGTTTGAAATTTCAAAAGAAAATCAAATGCCTTTAGATATTTTAATGATGATTAAAAATGAACATTCTCAAGAAAAAATAGAAAAATATATCTGGGAGAATTGTTCATTTAGAAAATAAAGAGGTATAAAATGAATAAATTCAATGATGATGTTTTAAATAAAATTCAAGGTATTTTAGAATTAGCAGAAATACCTGAACAAAAAAAGATATATATGATTTTAGATATTTTATCCCACGAAAAAGAATCTTTAAAATATATTCTTGAAATGCTTTTTATGGAGAGAAACGAAAATAAAAACATAATAGATTCACAGCATTTAGTCATAAAAAATATATTTGAAATTTTATATTTTAATAAAGATTGGACTGAGTATAAAAATGCAATTCTGAAAAGAATAAAAACTTTCTTTTATGCGTTCAAAGAAAGATTTGACGATTTTAAATTTTATAAAATAGACAAAAACGAAATCGAGAAAAAAGATTTATTTTTATTTGATAATAATTCAGAAAATAGAGGTAAAAAATGAACAGAGAAATAAAATTTAGATACTGGAATGAATACAATAAAGAAATGGATTATACTGAAATGTTTCGAAAACCTTGGCAAAAAGGATTAGAAGATTTTTTTGAATATATAGGAGATACACCATTAAATAAAATAATGCAATATACTGGAGAAATCGATAAAAATGGGAAAGAAATTTATGAGGGTGATATTATAAGCGGTCTTAATGGATTTGGGAATACTGATAAAACTAATATTGAATTTCACGATGGCGGATTTTGGCCTCTTTGTGCTGATGAGTTTGAGTGGGATGATATAGAAGTTATCGGGAATATTTACGAAAATCCAGAATTATTAAAAGAGGAAAAATGAAACTAGAATTCAATGAAACCGAAATTTCGATCATCGATGCTGCTGTAAAATATTGGAAAAAGAATGTTGATAGTGGTGAGTTCAATAATCCACTTATAAAAAAGGCCATAGAAACTATTCTTGAAAAAACGACTAACTATTTTGAGGTAAAAAAATGAAAAAAGAATTAACTATTTGGAAAGTCAATTATAATGGCTTAGATTTTGCGAATCATAATATTTTAAGATTACAGACTGACCTTAAAAATTATATAGCTACAAAAATCAAAAAAACAAAAGAATTAGAACACGAATTTAGCAAAGCCATTAGGGAGATAAAAAAATGCAAATGAAAATATCAGAATACAAAAATTTAACAAAAAAAAGAGGCTTAGGCGAAGAAGATAAACTGCATAAACAATTTGCTCAAGAATTACGTTGTATTGAAAGATTTAAGCCTTTGAATTGTATAAGGTGGACGTATTTACCTTTTGGCGAAAAAAGGAGCTATTTAACGGCATCTCTTTTAAAATCTAAAGGAATGAAACGAGGGTATCCTGATTTTTGGTTTGTAATAGAGAATATGGGATTTGCTAAGAATATTTTTATAGAATTTAAAACAGAATCTAAAACATCTAAACAATCGCCAGAACAGAAAGAATTTGAAAAAAGTTGTTCACTTGCAAATGAAGTATATTATATTGCTCGAAGTGTAGAATATGCTCTAGAAATTTTAAAAGCATATCATATTATATAGGGGTAAAACAATGATTCATTTCGCAATAATATTCAATATTATATTATCTTTAATATTCCTTATAACGAATGATGTCCCACGTGCAGTATATTTTTTATTATTAGTTTTAATGTTAATGGTGGTGAAAAAATGATTGAATGTCCAGAATGTAAAGGGAAAGGCAAAATATTTGTGTCTAGTTTTCCACTTGATTTAAAGGTTTGTCCCAAATGTTTAGGCCAAAAGCAAATTGAACCAAAAAATAATTTTTCTGATATGTTCTCATCTGTATTCGGAACTTTAAAAAAAGGAGTAAAAAAATGATTTTAAATATTCTAAATTGGTTTAGGCTAAAACGAGATTTAATAAAAGAAAATACCTCATTAAGGCTAAAATATAAAAACTATATGGTCAGTATTCGAGAGAAAGAATTCGCCTACGAAAAAGAAATCGACGGCTATCGTGCTAGAATAAATTCGCTTACTAAAAAGAATAAATCTGAGTTGGTTTTTAATGGAAAAAAAGTCAAGCCTAGAAAAAAGAAAAGCACAAGAGAATGAACCCTTGTGCTTTAAGGTAAGGTAATGAAACAGAATAAGTGGAAGTTGAGAATATATTTATTCAATAACCACTGGTTTGTCAATGTTTATTAGTTTTAGAACATTCTCATCAATAAGTTTTCCAAGTTTATCGTCCTCGATTAAACCTTTTAAATCATTCGAAATCATACCAATTGCATCTTTTGTCGCATCAATTACTAATGCCTTTTTCTCTGCACCTGATTTTGGCTTTTCTTTGAAAAAATTCTCAACCAATTTAATCAAAATCGGGACAACTAATTTTAAAGAAAATTTTAAAAGTGAATTCATTTTTTTACTCCTTTTTTATCAACATTTTCTAATGTGGCTTTTATTATACTCGAAACTTTTCCGTCCTTAGATTTTTCCATAATATCATCAACCTTAGCCGCGACTTTATGAGCCATTGTATCCTCTGGCGTAATATCCTCAACAAACTCAGCCGTCTTTTCTAAATATTTATCAACAATCTCATCATCTTTCTTACTTTTCGTAAGCTTAACTACGACTAATCCGATCCCTATAACCACAATTATAATTCCTGTTAACCCATATACACTTAAAAGTGATTCTAACATTTTTTAATCCTCCTGATTTAGGATTTTTAAATAGATAAAAATTTATCTATTATTAACTATTGAATTTACGGACATCGGAATTTGCACAGTCAATGTGCAACCACGAAATCGAATATTCAAAACGAATATTAGCAAATTCTGGTAAATTAAACAATTCATCTCTTATTTTATCGTAAGCCTTGATTTTATCGTCTTTGCTTAAATTCTGTTTTTCTATTTTTGAAATATGCAAATCTAATGCACGACCAAATAAATGACTCGACCAATTCGCTTGAACTGGTTTCTGTCTAAATCCGCAATCATTAAGTCCGTTTCCGTTAATCGTGCAAACACCATATTTCTCGCGGATAAAATCGGCAGACTTTAAAATTCTATCATCAAACAAAATCCATCCAATATCTTCTCGAAGATTATATAAATCTTTTGGAAGTAATTCTTTTAAATTAAAATATTTACTTTTATACATCAAACACCTTTTAAAAACATTTTAATTTTAGTTAGAAAACCTAGGAATAAACCAGATAAAAGAGAAATCATTGACGCATATAATATCATTTTTCTGCTTTTGTGATCAGATATATGATTTTCAAGTTTCAAATCTAATGCCTTAATTCCTTTTTCGTTTGAAGTATGTCCAAGCTCGACTCTAGTCATTCGAATCGATAAATCTGTAATCATATCATTTGACTTATCTTGCCCTTCTTTTATATCCCTTAGATTTTGTAATATAAGAGTTTCAGCTTGACTAAATGCTGGACGTTCCATTATTTATTCTCCAATGCTGCAATTCTAGCTTCTAAAGCATCATTCTTTGCTTTTAGTTCTTTTATACCTTGAATGGCAAGAGCCGCGATTTTATCATAATGAACACCATAATAAGTATCTTTTTCAATAATAATATCTCCATTAACATCTTTGGCTTCATCTAAATCAAAACTATATGTTAATTCTGGGAATTTTTCCATAACTTGCTGAGCAACTAATCCATATTTTCGATGCGTAGTTGTTGATAAATTTACGTCTTCATAAGTTATAACATCTAAATTACAAACATCATTAAGAACATTCGAAATTGTTTCCGTTGATTTTTTAAGCCTAATATCAGAAGTAGCAATTGATAAATCCCCTGTTGCGTCGTCTCTATATGCTTGAGTATCTCCAGTAGCTGGATAACTATATATCCGAGCTACTCCATTGATTTCTACCGAACCATCAAGATAACTCGGGCCGACGACATCTAAATTCCAACCCGCCGCAGGATAACCTCTTCTATTAGTTCTATCTTTCCCAGCTACTAAATAATTCCCCATAACCCAACCATTAGCACAAACCATTGGATAATCAGTTGAGCCTGTATTAACAGTAGAAATAGCAACATTAACTCTTGTTATGGTTGAAATAATGACATTCCCTATAACATGTAAAGTTGAGTCCGGGGCTGTAGTTGCAATACCAACTAATCCTAAATCTGTTATTCTCATTCTTTCAACATGAGCTGGCTCGTCTCCGTATGTATAAAATCTAATCCCGTCAGCAGATTGAAGTCTCAGCCCTTCACGAGTGCCCCAAACCGCTTGGATTAAATGGTTTGTATTTCCAAAATATAATTTTGAGACTTGTCCTGCACCCCACGTTTGAGTGCTTGTAATTAAAGAATACCCAGCAACATTAAATGGATATGTTAAAGATGTTGTCCCAATCCCGACCTTTCCAGCATTTACCACAAAAGTCGAAATTCCAACGCTAAAAGCATTCCCTGTCAATGACATTGTCGCGAAAGTAGGCGCATTTGTTGTTGCTAAATTTTGGTTAATTGTATCAAGATTTGAACGATTCGAATGTGTTATTGCTGTCTTTTCTGCTGAGGTTGTATGATAATATTCATTCGCTGCGCCACCTTGTAAGCCTGCTAAATTATTATGTAATGTAATTAATGGACTTTTAAAATATGAGTTATGAGTATTCCCGTCATAAGTCAAAGAAACTGTGGTCGTATTATTAGAAGTAAAAAAAGTCATTGCGCCAAGTTTTGTTGAAGTGCTGATTGTAAATGCAGACTGAACACTCCCAAAAGTATATAGCGCATAAGTTGGAGTAATGCTTGTGATCGTTGGCGAAGTTGCTCCAAATAATTTTTTCCAAATCGCACCTGTAATTGCTGTTTCGTTAGCATACGTCGAGGGCACTGTTATTATTACTGAAGATGTAGAAGTGCTTGATGTGATTTGATATATCCCTTGAGGCGTGTATAAATATGATGCAGTTGTATTTGTTGCTGAAGGGTCAATCAATGATCCCGAAAACGCATCTCCGCCATTTGAATAGACAAGTCGACTCGTTCCTATACCTGTTGAGGTCAAAGTATAAGTCGTGTCATTTACGGAATATATTTGTCTTGTAATCGTTGAAACTCGACCACCTAAAACTGAATTCACGCCCGCATAAGTATTAAAATTCCATTCGCCAGCATCTAATGAATTTCGTCCCAATGCTGTATTATATAACCAAGCAGATGCCAAAACAGTATTTGTCGTCGCAGTTTTAACGTTAGTTTGTTCTGCCGTTGTTATTGGCGTTTTAGATAAAGTGGCTACAATATTATCGTTATTCGTTCCCGTAGCAATGATTGTAGGCGAAGCATTATAAAAATCAATACCAGCACTTCCGCTAACATTTGAAGGCGTTCCATTTATCCAGCTAATACCATTCCATTTTAAAACATCATCAACTGTAGGGCTAGGAGCTACAACATTTGATAAATCATTAATTTTATATGCTTGCCAGATATTAACATAAATTTCGCCAGCAGAAGCATCTGAAAGCAAACATCTACCAATTCTCGATTTATAATTCCCAAGACTTGGTTCAGAATTTGTTAAAGTGCCTGAGGATATATCACTCAAATATAAAATATCTCCAATAGCAAATCCTGAAGTATCTAAATTATGAATTTCGCCTCTGCTCGTAATTAATCCATAAGCCCCATTGTTTATATTTTGAGTAGCAACAGCAAAAGAAGCATAGGTTGTCGAACTATTTGCAATCGCTAATGCAATAGTTGGATATCCATTATAACCACCACTAAAATAAACTACTTGACCATTAAGAATATTAAATCCGCTATTATTATAAACATAGACTAGACTTTCTTCGCCAAGTTGCAAATTTACATCCGTATCGATATTACACGATAGAGTTTTATATAATGGGTCATAATAAAGTTTCCCTTCTCGAAAATCGTCTGTGCTAGGGTTAACATCAAAATACAATCTTGAAATATTTGCACTAGAAGCTGATATCGAATAAGCCGAAATTGTGCTACTAAATACTCCAGTCGCTGCTGAAATTCCATAATTTGTTTTTATATTTCCATTTAATATTTCTAATTTTTCGGATGCTGTAGTTGTTCCGATCCCTACATTATCTCCAAAATATTCAGTTTTCCCGTGTCCTTGAGTGGTTGCAAAAAGAATAGTGTTTAATAAAATACTAAATAGAATAAAACTCAAAATTTTTTTCATATTTCCCCCTATTAATTCCCTAGCTTATTTGATAGATAAATAAGCGATAAGCCTATTACATAGACATCATCATTACAAGTATCTTGTGATCCAAGTCTCTCGACTACTATTTCCACAAATTTATCATTTTCTGAAATTTGAGACAAACAAAATTCAGCGTAGGTATATCCATAACTTACACCCGATACTGTCGTCGTCGAATAAAGAGTTTCATCTGGTGTTGTGTTATTTATAGACTCATTTGACCCGACATACAAATATTTTATTTTAAAAATAACATTGCCACTAGTCGCAGAACAGCCGAATCCAACCCTTAAACAAGGAGCCGATGAAGTATCTAATTCAAAAGGTATAGCAATCGCACAACTTACATTCTCGTCTAAATTATCCGCGAATTTATAAGAGCCATTCAATCCAATTGATGTATATGTTGCGGGATTTGTTAAAGGTGCTTTTAATACTCCAGAAGATACTTGAAAAATCTTTCTGACTTTTGCATCACCATTCAAAGCCATTTTATACTCTGGATAAACAAAACTAGCATAATTATTATTTGAAACGTCTCCAAAATATTCGTCTCCATTGTGTCCGCGAGTCGTCGCAAACAAAAGATTTTCACAGACAAATAAAATAAAAACTAATTTTAGAATTTGATTCATTAGTTATTATCCCTGTATTTTTCATACCAATATGACCCATAGTATCTGAATGCTATTATATCGCCTAGACCGAGTGCCATTTGCACAACTCCGTTTATTTTGATATTTCCGCCATCAATAATGTTAACAATATCCGTGTCTGACGTTCCCATTAATTCGATAGTATCGCCTGCTGTCCCTGCTGTAATCGAGGAAACATTTACAATCCCGCCAGATGAAACAATTAGTTTAAAATCGTTATTAGCTGTGATTGTATTTGTTGACCAAAGTATCTCTATCGTTGAGGCTGGGCTATTTGACTTCGTGATTGTTGATGTTGCAGCAGTAATGCCATAAGTTGCTGTTAAGTTTGGTAAAAGCAAATCGCCTGTCATAGTATCTCCAGCACGATTAACCTTTGAAAGTTCTAATGCAGAAGTTGAAACTTGAATATTATAATCTGTAGTCGTGCTCCGTAAAATTTCAGCGTCTAAATCTGAGCGGATTGATGCAGTTGCTATTCCAATATTATAAAATGTTGTAGTTGAAATAGCGTAATAATCCGTTGACTTTATTTCATAGCCAGTTTCAACACCTAGAATATTTTCAGCAGATAAAACAAGATGATCCGTAGCTGTAAATGTAGTTGTCGAAGTCCCTAAAGTTATATCGCCAGCCTGGCCATTTACAGAATTAACAACTCCGCCTTTTAATAACATTGACTCACCAGTTATTAAATCTAAGGTCGGAGCCGCAAAACAGAATGAACTTAAAAATAAAAATAAAAATAAAAATAAAAATAATATTTTTTTTAACATTATACACCCCTTTATTTACTAGTTATTTCTTGCGCAGAATACCAAGTTGTTGTTGTTGTAATGACATTCCAAAAATTAGTAGCAGTTGTTGAAGTATATCCGACAGAGAATCCGACTAATGTATATGTTGAAAAAGAAATAACTCGGGTTGCTTCCCAACTATCTTTTTTTTGCAACATCAGATAAGTAGTAGCCCCGTCCGTAAGCGTTCCCCTTAGTCTGTATTTATTGTCCGCACCAAATAAACTAAAACTAATGCTTAAAAACATCATTAAAAATATTACTTTTTTCATTTTTTACTCCTATTTAAATTGATATGTAAAATTATTAAAATCTTCAATATTTTCAATCGAATTAACTTCATTTTGGAAATTAGCCCCTTGAAGTCTTAGATTGTCAATTTTATCCCACATCGTTATTTTATCTTGCTCAGTATAAGAAATGCCTGTTTCAGTATTTAATCTTAAAGCATCGATATTCCTTTGCGTATAATCTGGATAAAATGAATGGATAATTTCGCCAGTCTTATTTTTAATTTCTTTTATTTTATCGTTTTTTAATTTTGCTAAATCTTTTTTTGGTTTATGAATTTCACATAAAAATTTATTACTATAAGAAATCCCAATTTCGCAATTATCTTTTTTAAAAACACATCCACAATCACAAGTTATTTCATCTGTCATTTCATATTCTTTACCATAAAAATTCATAGTCATATTTATCTCCTTGCGTAAAGTTCAATTCTTGTACCTACAAGTAATTTACTAGCTACGTTAGCTGTAATAACAATATTAGTAATATTATCAGCTGTATTTCCCCACACCGAATCAAATATATAAAATCCACGATTAGCATCCCCTGTCCCATTTGCACCTAATCCAAAAGATGCCCTGCCGAATCCATACCGATAAACTCCAGTTTTTGCTGAAAATTGTAATTCTAAATTATATATCCCACTATTCATTTCAACCCCTGAAATTGCATTATTAAAATTTGACAAAGAATCATATAAACCACCTGTAATTGTGCTAGTATTGCTTCTTGCAATAAACATACTTTTATAATTATTAGCAGTATCCCCATTAATATAAACATTTATAAGCCCTTCTTCGCCAAAAGACGGAGCTGTGATTTTTAAAATATATTCTAAATCTATATCCCCATTTAAACCTGAAATTGTTATAGAAGTCGTATTCGCTGTTAATGTATTAGAATATATTCTTTGCATAGTTCCAATATGCGTCCCAGTTATTGTCCCTGCAAATTCCACATTTTTATCATTCTTAAGTGTTGCGATAGTATCTCCACCTTGATTCTTTATTAACAAATCTCCGCTAGCTGTTTTAATTTTAATGGTATCAGTATTTAATTGTGTTGCAATTGGCGAATTAAAGGTCGGCGAGTCCGTAGTTTTAACATCCTGGTCCATATCATAAAGCTCATTATCGCCTTGGCCTGTATTGACTGTCGCTCCAATTAACTTTCCAGAAGTCGTAAAATCGCCGTCTGCATTTATACTAGCTTTCTCAGTATTATAATTTTTAATACTCAATTTTGCCGTAGGTGTAGAATTATCCGCATTATAATTTATTATACAATCGCCATTACCACTTAAATTACTAGCACTTCCAACTCCAGCCGTAGTCTGTAAGCTTCCGTCCGAAAATTTTATATCACCCGTGCCTTTGATATATAAATGTCCGTCATTTAAAATCATTCTATCAGCACCCGATGAATACATCTCAATACTTCCAGTAGTCGGTAATGTTGTAATATCAGCGGCAACTAAAAAGAAATTACCTTTTAATCCCATAGTTGTAATTTCTGATGTCGAATTATAATCATAAATTAAAGTATTTTTGTATGCCATTTGAACCTCTTTATACAGTGAATGCTGTTAATTCTTCAATAATCAAATTTTTTGCATTAAAAGTTATTTTTGTCATCGTATCAGTTATATTCCAAATTATACCTTGCCGAACATCACCTACAGTATCAATAAAAGTATATGAACCTTTATAACTTTCAAAATCTATATCAAATTGAAAATAACCCCAAGCAGCACCAGTTTGAGTTCCCCCAAAACTGCCAAGAGTATCCTCCTCATAAATTATTTCAGGTGTAGAATGATCTAGCATATATCCTCTTACATAAAATGATGCAGGGGTTGCTCCATTATAAAATGAAGCTAATCCATACCCTCTAAACCGAAGCTGTTTAGTCCCTGTAGTAGGAATTGTCCAGTCTCCGCTTAAAGTTGCTGCTGCATAATTAACTTTCCAGCGCGGATAATTAACCTTTATTTCCGTCACTGCACCAGTTCCTATTTTATCCGCCGTCACGGCACCAGTTCCTATTTTAGCCTCGACTACGGCGCCAGTCCCAATTTTGCCTTCAACTACTGCACCTGTCCCTATTTTATCGGCAGTTATTGCCCCAGTTCCCACCTTAGCCTCAATTACTGCGCTTGTTGCAATCTGATCGCTTCCGACACTACTATTTGCTAATATTTTACTATTAGTTCCATTATGATCGTGGCCTGTAGTTGTATTCAATGTCGCTAATTTACGGCTATCAGTTTCATTATGTGTATGACCAGTCGATAAATCTTGTAATAATGTAAGGATACTATTCGAATATGAAGCAAGGATTACGTCGCCACCAGCCACGGGTGCAATTGCCATTTTATGACTCCTTTTTATTTAAATAAGTTAAGATATTCCCACTTCCGATATTTCGAGTGCAAGCAATATAAAATCTTTTTAAATTATCTAAATCAATGTTAGTTTTTTCAATAACTGGTATTAAATTCGTCTGAAAATTTAAGTCTATATCAATAACAATATCTTTTATTTTATCGGTTAATTGGGATTTTGTTGCCTCATCATTCATAAAAATTATATATTGCATATAATCGTTTATCGATATAAAAATATTTTTTTCTTTATGCCATTTTTCAAAATCAGATTTTTTAAAATCTTTTAAACTCTTAATTAAAATCTCCGCGTCATTTGAATAGTTATACATTTTTGTATTCACTCCTTATTCGTAATTTATTGGTATCTTTGACAAGACTGTCATTGTCTCGCCACTTGTTTTTTCAACATCAAAACCAATCCATTGGAACATCGTGCCCGTATTCAAAGTAGCCGAAGCATCCTCGCCAAATAACCCTAGTTCTTTTAAATTTCCGTTGCCTTGCGATGTCGTAAAAAATGCTCGTATTTGGGCTTCGTTAGATACGTTTGTTGATGCTGTCGATATTGGAACTCTTGCCGTTTCAGTCGTTAAAGTTGTTCCAGTAATTACTGGTATTGTTGTTCCAGTACCTACAGCGCAATATGTTATTATGCCAGCATTTGCAATCACTGATTTCCCAGCTAATAATTTAGCAAGCGCAGTCCTTCCAACTGTAGGCACAACATTATTTATCCAACCAGTATCTTTTTTTAATTCGCCAGTTAAAGCATCATTCAAAATGACTCTAACTTGTCCTTTCATTTTTATTGAATCCATTCTTAACTCCATTCTGCCTCGTCATAAAGTGCGTCCGCATCGTCATAATGATATATACCAGTTGAATGTTGCGTCTGTGAAACTTCGTCATTTTCAAATAAAATACTGTCATCAGTTCGCTGATAAAATGTATTTATAATCTCATTCTCGTTAATTTTTATTTCTTTATTTCGTTTATACAGTTCGAGTAAAAATTCTTGTAAGCCTTTGATGCTTGTAGCAAAAGTGATGTTGTATTCAATAAAAAAACGTCCATCTATTTGTTTATTTGTTTTTGGTTTAATTTTGACTGATTGAATCATAACTTGCTCATTATTTAATCCAAAAGCTGGCAAATTTATCGTCAATAATTGTCCGCTTTTAAAACCATCCACATCTGTTTTGAAAGAACCAGATAAAAGAGTATTTGAATATGAAGTCAATTCCGCATTTACTCGACTATTTGCAATCTCTAAATCCTCAATAGTTTGGTCATAAATTGTATCGACATATTTCCCATCGCCACCCTGTAATAATTTCATTCTTGCAATACTTACCGCATCTTCACCATAAACTAAAACAGGCACCTGTCTTTTATAAGTAATCTTAACTATATCTCCAGCGCTTAATTTTGGTTCATCTAAATTTTCAATATTTTTTTCAGAAAATGAAACTAAAAAATCTTTACCACTTTCATCAACATTCTTTATTCCCAGAGTTTTTTCAACGAATCCGCTGCCAGTATCAACATAAACTTTGACTGGCGAAAACGGAGTATAAGCTAAAAGGAAATTAGTCTGTTCACCATCAGCGACCTGTATATCATAAAGATAATCTTCTAAATAATATCCGCCTCTAAATGTTATCGAGTTTTTTAGTTTTGAACCATCGATTGACGATATAAAATTATCAAAACGGCCACCTTTCGCAATCGTAATCGGCGCATAGTTTGTCAATTTTGTAAAAAAATGAACTTGTTTATCATAGTCCACATACCAGTCAAAGTCCGCAATGTTCGCTAATTTTTTTATACAATCGTCTATTCCTATATAATTAAACGAAATAGTGCTGATAGTTATTCCGTCTTGAACATATAGGCTAGTCCCAAACTCTGGTAAATATCGAGTAAAAATATCCGCTATAATTTCTTTACAGGTTTGATTTTGATAATTTTCTGCAACTTTTTTAGTCTGCAATTTCTTTTCCCAACCACTACAAGATACTCCATACTCTATAAAATCAGTAGTCAATCCTTCCTCTCGCTTATCAAAATCCAAAATTTGTCCAGAAAATATTTTATTCAAATTATAATCAAAGACCACTACCGACATTCCGAACTCTAAATTTCTTGTATTTTCGCCATAGTTTAGATAGTTAAATTTACACGTATTTACACGGTCATTCAGATTGTCAGTTATTGAGAACGATTTTAAATCTATTCTATCGTTTGCAAATACTCCATTGATAAACACCGAAACAACATACTCATCAATATCACTACTTAATCCGCCAGTAAAAGGCACATATTCGCCAGCTAGATCCCAATAAGCTTGTCCAGTATTTAATTGAATAACTGCTTGATTTGCTGCTGGAGTTATATCCGAAAAATCTGATTTGACAGATAATAAAAATAATTCCATTTTATACAACTCCGCAAATCGGTATCCATTTATCAAGATAAACCCAAACAGTAGTCGATGATTGAATCCATATTTGACCGATTGCTGGGCTTAAAGGTGCTGACGCACTTTCTATCGTATCCATCCATAACTCATCATCGGCTAAACTTGAAAGCGTCGTTTCTGATGACGCCATTTGACGATAATCATCAATCGCAATAAACAATACGCCACTTGTCTTATGTAGCCATAAAGTCCCTTGTATTTGAGAATTCGGTTTTATATCATTGACTATAAGTTTATATTGGAAACTCAATCTAACACCGCATTTAATTTTAAATTTTTATAAATCTGATTGCTTAACGCTTCCGTAATCTCATCAACTGTTCCCATAAATGTTGACCCTGTAAAATCAATATTTATATTTACACCACTACTAGAAACTCCGCCACGTTGATTATGTAAAAAATTACGAGTTTCTGCATTATTAAGAACATCCGAACCCCCAGGTAGATTAACTAATTCAGCCCCATTTTCGCCGACTAATGCCATTCCGCCTTCGTATCCTCTAGTTCCAGTCGCAAACAATTTAAATTGACTATTCATTCCAGCAATCAATGCTGCTGCTGCTGCAATTCCAAGTGCTGCGCCAACAAACGGAATTGTTGCCCAACCAGCTATTACTTTTGCCGCTGCAACTGCTTGCGCTGCGAGCCAAGACGCTATAGCCCAAGCTTTAGTTGCTATGACTGCTACGACCATTGCCGCTTGATGTGCTGCTGCTACTGCCCAACTTGCCGCGATTGTGAATGCTTGCCAAGCAAGGGTTGCCAATTTCATTAACCCAGTTTTTACAACCCATTCCGCCGCCATAGTTGCGAAAACTTGAATAATAGCCTGAAGCATTAAATTACCAATTTGTTTAAATCCTTCCGCGAAGTTTTCCCAACCTTTACCGATATTTGCAATCATAGTCATAAATCCAGCCGTGAAAGCATTAACAAACCCATTCTGTAAATTAGTCGCTACACCATACCAATTTGTTTGATAGGTATTCATTTCATTGAGCATCTGCATAAATCCACCCTTAATAGTATTCTGATTTTCAAGTTCGAGCTTTTGATCAACTTCTCTTTTCTGAGCTAAAAGAGCGTAATATTCAGTTTGTTTAGCAAGACTAGCGTCTTTATTCGCTCTAAGTTTTAAAAGTTGTTGATCTAAAAATAATTGTTGAGCGACTAACGCATCCGCGTATTTTTGAGAATCATAAGCCGTTTTTTCCTCAGCAATCAAAACATCATTTTCAAGACGAGTTGCAACCATTTCATTATACATTTCATTATCAAGCGCTTGGAGTTCCTGTTTCAGTGATAGATATTCTTGTTCAGCTTCTAAACTTTGAGAATGCGAATCCTTTAAAGCAATCAATCTATTTTCTAGTTGCGCTGCATATTCCGCTGTAGATATTTCGCCCATTGAATAAGCCGATTTGAGTCTTGCTTGTTGCATCTTGACTTCGTCTTCAGTCATTATTTTATTATTTTCTTTATAATTCTTTGCGATATCATCTTGCATTTTTTTGATAAATTCAGCATTTTCACTAGCATAATCTTTTGTTTTTTTATTAGAATTTTTAGTAGTTGAATCTATATCATTATATGCTTTTTTAAAAGTATTCGGTAGGTTCGCAATAGCCTCATCAACTTCTTTAAATTTTGCTGCCGCTTCTTTAAAATGGCCAGTCATTCCTAACCATAGCGCCGCAAATTCTTTGCCTGCAATTTTTATGATTTCAATTATAGTCATAAATGTAGCTTTTAACCCATCCATAACTTTCCCAACAACTCTACCAGCCGTAGTCGTTTCATCTATCGCATCTCTCATTTTATTCCAATTTAAAATTAAAGGAATAAGTATAGACGCAAGAGCCAGTATCGGATGTGATTTAATTACTGTTCCTAATAATTCAAATGCAAGCACAACCTTTGGAATTATTAACGCTAAACTACTAACCAGCGCAATAATACCAACGAATGATAATGTTATCCCACCGATTGCTGTCGAAAGTTCTTTATGCGTTTCTATCCAATTTTGGAATTTTTTTACATTATCAGTAATAGAAGCTCCAAGTGATGTTAATTTCGGTATTAAAAGCATTCCAATACTTTCTTGAACCTCACCCATTCTATTTTTAAGGATAATGATTTGCCCAGCATATCCGATCGCGTCTGCTTGTGCTTTGCCTGCAAATAAATTTGAAAGAGCTGTTATTGCTGATTGCGCGCGCTGGCTAGAACCTGCCGCACCTTCAATCTCTATCCCATACCTAGCCAACGCATTTGTTGAACTTCCAATTGATTTTGAAACTAAAAAAGCCGCTGAGCTTAAATCCATTCCTTTTGCAGTTGCTAAGTCTAAAACAAGCGGAGTAAGTTGTTTTACTGTATCAGCTTCTTTAATAAAAGTTGATAAAATTGCTTGTGAAGCGATAATAGCTTCATCACCAAATTTCGTGACTTCTTGAAGCGATGAGGCAAGCGCAAGATTTGATTTATAGTTTTCGTCGGTATATTGCCCAGTCTTTATCATCGCCTGAGCAAGATTTAATTCTGCGGTTTGTTGTTCTGCGGCGGCTTTTGTTGCTTGATTCAGTCCATAAACCATAGCCCCAAAAGCGACTGTGGAAGTAGCGCTTATAGCGAGTAGTTGCCCATCCGTTAATTTTAAATTTTTATTAACGTCTGAAAACGTCGAACTTGTTTTATCAATCGCATTGATAATTATCGATAAATCAAAATTTCGTCCAGCCATTTATCGCCTCTTTAATTTCGCCGCCGCTGCTGCTTTTTTATCAATCTCAATATCTTTTTTAGTCCCTTCACGCCAAGCGTAATAATCAATATTAAAATCTAAAATTTCGCTATCTAATATCTCGTGCGGAAGTTTTCCATATCTTTGACCTAGTCTATCTAATAACAAAAGCAAATCTCTATTTTTTAGAATCGCTGGGAACTTTTCCAGCTACCCCCGAAAAACTCAAGACTTCTGAGCAAATATAATTCAAATCAGCATCACTAATATAATTTATATAAAGCTCGCCTTCTCTGTTTGTATCAATATTCGTCAAAACAGGATATTTACATCCGAGCTTACAAATATTCAAACTCATATTTTCAAGCTGTTTTCTTTTCTCTGCATCGAGTTTAGCTTCGCTTAAAACTTCTTCGCTGCTTTTATTCTCATTTGCGATTATAAATGCAGTATCCATTTTCGATACCCATTCTTTTTGAAATACTTTTTTTATTTCAATCTCTAAACCGCTTTCTGGCAATATTATTTTTTTAGTGTCTCTTGCCTTTTTTAAGAACTCAGTCAAATCAACTTTTTTTACTTCAGAAATAATCTCTGCATTTTTAATCTCGTCCATTTTCAACCTCTCTATTTTTTTTTAAAACTCGAAAGTTTTTTAATTACGCTATATACAACGAATTAGTTAATTCAATAACAACGCCTTTATTATCAACATCTACGCCACCAGCAGTAAAAGGAATCTCAACGCTAACTAATCCACTATCTGCGATTTGAGGCGTCGCGCCCATTATTTTTGTTGTTGGGAATGAGAATGTTATCGCATACGGAGTCGTTCCTGTAATATAATCAACCGATGTAAATGTAATTGCTACCGCTTTTGTTGTATTATTTCGGAAATCATCATATTTTGTCTTACCTTCAAACTCGATTGTCATCGTTCCCGTAATTTCCATTTTTCCGTTTGGTAAAGGTTTTTTTCTTAAATCCGAACCAATTCCGTATCTATCATCTTTCAAATTCGCTCCAATCGTGCAAGCAAATGCACTAACAACTGCCGTCTCACCACTCCCGCCATAACTTAAAGCGCCTTGTTTTGCTAAAGCTATTGATTTTTTAGTATATGTCAAAGCCGATACTGTTTCAGTGTCTAACAAGCTCTCATCCTCGGCTAATATAGCCATTGAAGCCATTAATTTACCACCAGCCTCAATCGAAAAATCCATTGAATTAATCAAACAACCTTCATAAAGCCTTGATTTAGCCGTTGCAAGATTACTGTCCATTAAAAGTTCCATTGTCAAACCAACTTGTAAATTATCAGTATCCGCGCTTCGTTTGAAACTATGTTTAAAAACACTTTCGATTGTATTCGGAGCGACTGCACTCGCACCGCTTACAGTGTCCGCAGTCCTTACCCAACCTAAAGTTATAGCTGCATTGACTAATGTATTTGTCCCAGTATTCCATTTCAAAACAAATGCAGATGCGCCAGTGCTAACCTCAATCGTCATCTTTTTTGTTGTCCTAGAATACGAGACTGTATAAGTTCCAGCACCTGCGGCTTCTAATGCTGTTTTAATTTCAGCGCATAATGTGCCAGAAGTTGCTGAACTTGCGCCTAAAATATATGTCGAAGATGATAATGTCGCAGTTAATTCAGCTCCACCGTCTTCAGTAAAATCTATTTTGTTATTAGTCGCATCAATAACAATTGCCGCTTGCTCGGTCGTTGTTTTTGTGCCTAGTAAATTCTCAATCAAAAGCTCTGAGCCTTCATATCGCATCTCATATTCGATGTCTCCGCTTGCATTTACATTTCCTCGATACATATCATCGATATCATTAAAATCAGCGTGCAAACATTCACTAACTATACTTTCCTCTTCAACTGCTAAGCCGTCAGAATTTATACATATCAGATTTGTTCGAGCGACTGCTGTCCCGTAGGTGCTTTCTTTGCCAAATGCTAAAAGTCCGCCATTAAATCCTAATCCTGTTGCCATTATTTTAGTCCCCCTTTCTTAGTCTTTTTTATTTCTTTTACTTCTTCTTTCATTTCAATTGTCTTTACTTCTTCAACATCGCTAAATAAACCAGCGTATTGACCTAATTCAGAGACATCATTTATATCAATTATTTGATCTTTAACTAGTTTCCGTCGTTTGTAAATTATGCCTGATTGTTCACATTTTTTTAACATATTAGACTCCTTAAATTCCTCGAATATCTAATTCGCATTCAATACTGGTTTCAAAAGCATTATAATATACCCCGTCCATATCTTCGGGAATTATTGTCGATATTGGATTACAATCTAAAACTTGCGCTGAAAAATTCGAATTTAATCGAATAATCTCGTCAATATTTGCTGCAAGATTTCGAGCATCTTTATTATCTAAATTAGCCTCTTGTCTGTATAACTTACAAACACCCGCAATCTTTATCGTCTGTATTACTTTTTTACGACATCGATTCGAAATACTAGATACTGTCTCAACTTTACCACCAGAATAAACAAAAAGACAAGGATATTGGCCGTCTGGTTTCACTCTTGGAACACTATCTAAAATTTGAGTCGTTGTATTCGTAAATGTTGTGGTCATACCTTGATTTAATTTTGTTGTATTTGCTTTCAAAAGAGCAACTAAGTCTGAAAATATCGTGTCTATATCAGCTCGATAAGTCATTATAATTTCTCCCAACTATCCGTCAAAACTTCGGCAATCTTTGTATCCGCATCCTCTGATAACCACATAAACTCGCGCTGTGGAATCTTAACCTGCTTTTTCCGTATCCAGTTATCGCCAATCTTAAAACTTAAATATTTGCCATTAATGGGCTTTATAACTCCACCAAAATTATGAATACGCGCATACTTAAGATTTGTGCCAACTTCTATTGTATCATCGCCGTGGATCGCTTCACTTATGCTTTGTTGCAATGCGCCAGTTTTTTGTAAAGGCTTTCCGCCTCTTAATACTGGTTGCCATTTTCCGTCTTGGCTCTCGGAATTCCTAAAATGTAATTGAATATCTCTTACCGCAACAATCCCAGCCTTCTTAAAACTAACAAGTTTTTCTTTATTCAATTTTTCAAGATAATTTAAACATTCACTTAAACCTCTAATCTCCATCCCTGTCATTTGCTATATCCTCTAAACGTTGCTCAGAACGTTTCCAGTCTTCGACATTATCAATATCAAAAGTCGATGTATAATTTTCATCAGTTGAGCTAACTATACTTGAAGTTGGAACGTATGCAGTTCCTAGACTCATTTCCTTATTTGCTAGTTTTTTCAAAATTTCAAGAGCTTTGTTATACCATTCAATTACCCAACTATTTTTTTCCTCAACTCTGTCATTTGTGTATGTGGTTCGTAATAAATAATAACAAGCAATGTCGACCGATAAACTATTTATTATCGCTGGCGTCGTAGTAAATGGCACAGTATAAACATTAGCTAAATAACTATCGATTAATGCATCAGCTTTTGCGATAAAACTGCCAATCGCTGTGTCATCAAATGTATAAGTTGCAACATTTAAAAGAACTACTTTTATATTCGCAGCCGTTGAATACGCCATTTTTTAAATCTCTTCTTTTTTAATATTTGGCTTACGCCCTCTTTTTTTTACTTCTTCAACTGTTTCTATAGATTCTTTGTTATTTAAACTTGCCGAAAATTCATAAAAACTACTTCTAACCCAAGCCCCATTAACTTTTTTAAAGAAACAAAGCGCTCGTTTTAGATTCAAAATATTTATAACTTGAAGATCGCAATCAGCGAGATTTAATTCTGTTCCTTGTAAGTATGCTTTCCCGTGAATTACTGTCTGAATAATTGTTGCCTTGAATTCCATTTTAAACTCCCAAAAAAAACTGCGAGGAGTTTAGCCCTCGCAATCTATCTTTTAGTATTTATATACAGTCTTATTCGTTCTTGCATTATAATATACATAATAATCACTCGTTCCATTAGGAGCGGATGCAAATTGAATACTGTCATAAGTCGTATTCATTGTATATGTTGTCGATGTAGCCCCAGCCTCAATAACTTTTATCGCATCAGTCGTATTCTGAATATTGTTCGATAATGCTATTTTAAGTCCAGTTCCAACCGCTAACGTGCAAGTAGATTCACTCGCGTCTGTGATCGTAAAGCCTGAATAAGTCAATGATGTAATCGTTGACCAACAAACATTTCCAGCTACTGCATTCGTAGAAATCGCCAAAGTTTCCGTTGCAGAAACTCCGAATTGATTTTTACCTACAACGATCAGGCTACCTGAAACAGTTGTCGTAGATTCCCCAGTCGCGAATGCAATGTCTGCTGTAATATTTCTAGGGAATACAATATCCGTAAAATCCGCAGCCGCTAATGTATAAATTGTCGTTCCTGATGTTAATGTAGCCGTAGCAATTGAAACTGAATTCAAAACTGCTGCTGTCGAAACAGCAGGCAGATTTTCCCAATTGTCCATTGCATTTAGAAGACAAACATCGGCAGGCAAATTATACACAAAGCTCTGTTTTGTTTCTGCTGCTAAACCAAAGCTGGCAAAAACAAATAATCCAAATATACTTAGTATAATCTTTTTCATAATAACCTCCGTGTTATGCTATGACTTCGCTCAATAAATATGCAACATCTTCAAAAACAATTTTCTGATCGTAATTTAATTCTGACTCGATATAATTTGTTTTTGTGTTTTCATCATACCATTTTCTAACTCCAACGATTCCTCTGTCCTGAGTTGCGGCATTTCCGACACCGTTCCAAAGGAAAGTTTTTGCGAAAGAAGGATCTTCCATTGTTGCGCCTGCTTGTGTATAGCAAATTAAAGCATTCTTGCCCCACATTCCAGATACCGAAACAGTTTGCCCTTCTTTTGCTGTATTATAACTAGCTGCACCGATTAAAACTTTTCCAACTCCAAAATATCCTGCTAAAACATTAGCATCAATATTTTTAGCAACTGTAGAAGCCATATAATTTTGAATAAATGGGCTTCGTCTCAATCCATTCATTGTCTCATCGCTAATTACAACCGTCAAGTCTGAGTATGTCAAACCTGAACGATTGCAAATTGTATATGCGTAATCTCTGATTTGTTTTTGAGGGTCATTCGTTGCATAATCATTAAGTGACCATTGATCAGCAGCTGCAATAGTTGCTTTTGATGTCGACGAATAATTAGCAGCCGTAAATACTAAACTTGCAGCTCTATATTCTTGAGAAAGTAAAAGCGCATTTACAAGTCTAAATGTTTTTCTTTTCTCTTCTTGAACGATTGCGTCAGCATTAATAATATCCTGCAAATAAATTTTTTCTTTTAATGCTCTCTCATCGCAATAATAAGAATCACTAGACATAAATAATGTATCAATCATTTCTGCCTCTGTTCCTTTTGCTCTCAAATCGTTCTTTACATCAAACAAACCTTTTGACGAAAATTTTGCGTATTTATCACCCTGTTTATTAACTATTACCGCAGGCAATAATTCTTTCGTGATAAATTTATTTTGCTGAGACATATAATCAGCCGCATAATTACTTAATAATGCGTCATAATGAATCGTTCCGACTTTTGTTGTAATACTCATAATCTTTATCCTCCTGTTTTTATACTAACTAAATGTTAGCCATTCCTTTTTCGATTAGAACTGAAATCACGTCTCCACTAACTCCGCTCTCAAGTGCAACTGCTCCATACTCATCTTTAGTTGTATCAGCATAAACACCAACACCTGCTGTCGTAGCTTTTATTTTTTGACCACGAGTAATATCTCCGCCAAGTTTAAGTTTTGCTTGCCCTTGATGAGAAATACCAATAGCTGTATTGATTGCTGCTGGGTCTTCTGCAATTCCTAGAATCTTTGCGCCTGCTGTTGCTGTCAATACATATCTATCGGATGTCCCGATCATAACAAATGTGTTTTCAGTAATAGCAGCTTCTGCTGTAGCATTAAATTTTAAAACTTGATTTGAACTAGCCATTTTAAGCCTCCTATTTATACTGAGCTACAAGCTCATCTTGTGCTTGTGTCAAAGTTATATTTTTTTCTTTTGCGATTTTTTTCGCTTCTTTTGCGATAAAATCTCTCTTTTCATTTTCGCTTGCAAACTCAACTGTTTTCTCGACTTTACCAGCCTCGGAAACTTCGCCAAGCTCAACTCTAGCATTTAAGCCAGAAATAAAGGCCTCGAATTCTTGTCTTGCTGTAAGTTTATTTTCGCCTTCTTCAAAACTAATGACTTCGTTATCAAGCGCTTTGAATATTCTAACAACTCTTTCTTTTTCACAAGGCAATACTTTCGTAATGTTTGCTTCTACAAATTCAACTATTGCTTTATTTGCAACTTGTTCTTTAAATTCGTTAAGTTCTTTTTCGAGCTTTTCCTTCTGTTCGACAACTGCTAATCTTTCAGCTTCTTTTGCTGCTAGTTCAGTTGCAATAACAGTGTTTTGCTCTTGAAGTTCTTTTAATTTAACTTCATTTTCCATATTGTTTTCCTCCTGATATTCTATTTTTATATTATCAGCGTCATTATCGCTGAAAGATATTTCAAAATCCGCAAGCCCCGGAACTGCTGGCTGCGCGGAACCCATTAAAGCAATAGCCGTCAATACATTTTTATATTCCTTCCCTGTCGTTCCGTCTTTCCATTTTCTTAAAAATTCAATAGATACTGGTTTCAATAACTCTTTCGCAATAAATTCAGCTATCTGTTTCGGAGTATTTCTAATACTCGCAACTAGTTTTTTTCCTACTTTTTCTAGTCTCTCAACTGTTCCAGCTCTCAAAACTTTTGTATTTGGTTTGTCGTCTGATGTATGCCCAAGTCTTAAAGATACTTCTTTTATTCCTTTAAGCCCATTAAATGACTCTATCATCTCATCAATATCTTTTTCTGTAATATCAATCCCATTGAATTTTCCAACGGCTAGTATTTCTTTACACATATTTACAGTTTCTAATTTCTCAGCCATTTCTTGCTCTTTCCATTTCTGATTTGCTATTGCCAGTCTTTGTTTCTCTTCTGGATATTCTTTTATCATTGTTTCATCACCCATAAATCGAGCAATAAACTCATCTTTTATTTCTTTTTCTGTTGGTTTAGGCATCGGCATTTTAAAGTCTCCTAAAATAAAAAAAGCCTATATCAAGCTGTTTTATTTGCTTAATATAGGCTTCCAGTTTTTGAATAGTCTATTGTATTTAAAAAATTATTTGTCTAATTTTAAAGTCTCTTTAAAAGAAAAATCAATATCATTCGTTATTTGCCCTGAAAACACTCTCAAATTTAAAGTAATTATCCCAAATCTTTTTTTATCTTCAAGCTCTCCGAGCCTTATTATAGTCTCATCTTTTATTTTGTCAAAAATTTTCTTATTTTTATCATTCATTTCCACCGAATCCTTTTGCTGGTTCAGCCTTTATTTTATCAGAAACATCATAACTTTCACCTTGGAATATTGGGATCAATATGCTCCGACAATTAAAATGATTCGGCGGGGTTATTGTATCCCATATTGCATCACTTGCAGCATAAATTTTTCCGTCCATTTCAGCGCAAAAATCAGTAGTCGCATCATCTATTATTGCTGAATATTGCAATGCTTCAACAAAGCCTTTAATATCTGGGTCATTATAAAGAGCCATTCGCCCCTGATTATACGCGTCATTTAGATTAGTTCTAATTACAGTGCTAAGCCGTCCGCCGATTGTATTTATATCCACAATCTCGCCTTTTGAATTAAGTTGTCCAACCGAATATTCTTTAAAAAAATCTTCTAAATTCGATATGATTTGCGACTGTGTTTTGCCTGTTTTTAAACCGTCGACTAAAACATTTTTAACACCCTTTAAAATGAATTCCTCTTCTGTGCCTGTCAACGATATTCCTTTTGACGTTAAATATTTTAAGCTTTCTTTTGGCTCAATTGCTCCAATAGTATATTGTTTCTCTAAAAACTCTTTCTTAGGCAAATCTTCTTTTGCTACTTGTTTTGCGACTTTATACGTAGAATTTAAAGACGTCGAAAAAGTTTCCTGTAATTTTAATAACAACGATTCACTAATCTTAAGCTCATTAACTAAATTAAATTTCTTATTTTCAATAATCTTTTGTTTGATAACTTTATTTTCGAGTTCAGCCTTTATTTCATCAACAACATTAAAAAGATTTAAAGCCATTTCTTTTTCTTGTTTCTCAATGTCGTTCTTTATAGTATTTAATGAAATTTGCTCTTCAAATTGAGTCAATTTCCGCTTAAATTTAATATCGTCAACAATCTCAACCATTTCTTTTTTATCTTTTCGAGTGTATGCGGGCACGAACACGCCGTCTTTTCGAGTGTATGCGGCTTCATCTTCTTTATCTTTATTTGGCAATGCATCGGATGTCGGCTCTGTATCTTCTGAATCTTTATCAATTGATACTTTTTTATCGCCATTGTCTTCGTTTGGATTTATATCTGATTTTGTAGGCATATAATCTCGCTGAGAAGATGTGCTTTTTATTGGCTCAATTATTACAGCGTTCTCATCTCTTTCAGGATGCCCTAGTTTTTCTCTTATCAAATTTTCGTCTTCAATAGTATTCTTTATCACACCTTTTTCAACGGCTAATATATAACTATTCAAAAGTTCTGTAGTATTATCACGCTCAGCCTTTTTAAACTCAAAATAAGGATATTTCTCTTGCTTGCCATAGTTTATGTCGATCAACGGCTTTATTATCTTTTCGTTTATTACATCCGCAAGCCTTTGCTGTTCTGGATATGCAACCGAATTCATAAATATATCAAACTGTTCTCGCCCTAAAGCTTGAGAGCCACCCTCGTGAGAACTAAAGCCTAAAAGTTCAGGCAATAAAAACGCTTTTGCATAATGATTATTACAAAGTTCAATCATTATTTTATAATATGCTTGATTTCCAGCTTTCGCACTTTCTAATAATTCGATTTTAGTATCTTCGTCAACAACCGAAACGCCTTTAGCTTGCATCTTTGATAATATATTTATAAGTTTTGTTCTATCGGCAGCTGATGTATTTTTTGGCACTCGCCCTACCGCATAAGGCATTGAATTTCGTTCGCCTGCAATAGCCGCATATTTAATCAACATATCTTTAAAAATATACCAGCCATAAATAGATCGTAAATCACTGACTCCATAAGGATTACCAAACTGATTTTTATTTGTATAAATCAAAAATTTATTTACTGGCAAATTCTTTTTAATAACTGACAAACAATTTTGTTGTAGATTAACGATATTCCCTTTCGCGTCGCAATTAAACTCAAAAGAATGTGGCGGCCTAGTTATTAATTTATTTAGCCCTATTTTGCCTTTATATTTACCTTCTCGCAGCTGTTCTAAAACTATCTCAGATACCGAAAATCCAAATTGGAAGGATGATAAAATACCCAATAAAGCCTCATTAAATATCCCTTTAAAATTAGTATCCAAACAAAAATAAATAAAATCTTTTAACTCATCCATTATTTCATTGTCTGTCTCATAACAATTGATTATCCAGCCATTCCCAGTAATGAACGATTTTTTAAGCGTTAAAAGTGATTGTATCTGTTCGTCTCGCAAATACATTTCGTCATAAATATTGAGTGTTTTTCGTAGGATAAGTGGGTCGGGATTGTAAGGATTGTAAAGTGAAAGGTTATATTGACTTGATTCATAGTCCGATAAAACTTTAGAGCCGTCATAGTCTGACTGAGTCGTCGTTTCTTTTGATTCCGTTGATTGCTTATTGCCACCATTAAACCAATTAGTAATCGTCTCTAAAATCGCCATAATCAACCTCATTGTCTAGTTGTAATTCTAATTCTCGAATGGTGCTATCAATATTTTTACCAAAAGCATCTTTATAATACGTAAATTTTGCATAACGACCTGCATCACAATTAGAAACTAAAATTCCATTTGCAAAATATTCGTGATCGGTTTCAACTGTTAGATTATAAACTTTTTCTATCTTTTCGTCTGAAAAGCCCAGCACATTTTTTTGAACAACATTTGGATTTAGAATATTTACTAATTGAAAAAGAAATTGAACAAACTGGGCAAATTCTTTCGATATTATCTTTACCTGCTCGTCTTCTTTGTTTTGATCTACAAGCATTAGAGCAATATTTACTATTTTTTTCAATTCTTGTTTTATAACTTTTTCCACAGCAATTACATTTAAGTTCTTTAAATTCCCATTTTCCAAATCTATATTTTTCTGCTTGTTGCTTATGCCATAATATTCCAGCTTCTGTTTTATGCCATTTAGCAGCTTCAATAAGAGCTTTAGCTGGCATTGGTCGTGAAATTCCTTTGAAATGATTTGATATGTGCTTTCTTTTTTCAACGCATTCAAGATTTGAAATATTATTATTAAGAGCATTCCCGTCTTTGTGATGGATAGCATATCCTTTTGGTTTTTTACCAAATTTTTTAAACCAAATATATTCGTGAAGTCTTCTAATCCCGTATTTAATTCTACAATTTGTTGAGCAATAATATACTCGTTCGCTTCTAGTTTTTGCGTTTGGATATCTATGAAATTTAAACCCATCAATTTCAATAATTTCTGACATTTTAAATCTCCTTTATAATCTATTTTTAGACTATTTATAGAAATAATTATATCAGAATATCTCAAAGCATCCAATGATTTCTTAGTTTTATTTATAATCAATGGATGATTTTTTGTCGCTCTTAACAAAATCCCGTTTGAGAATATAAAATTAAAAGTATTTTTAACTCCAGAGCACCCACTATTTAAAACCTTTTTATAACCATTACTAGTTAAAACTAAATCTCCGATCTTAATGTCTTTTATAAATTTAAATCCATCGATGGTCGATATTAGTGTTTCTCCAGAAAAACATAAATGATCAAAAAACTTAATTGGCTCATCTAAAATATTATTATTTTTGTCTTTTTTCCAACTATAATTTTTCTTTTCTTTTTTATTGTTTATATCGGAATTTAAACAAAAAGTTTTAAATCTTTTACAAAAATCTATACCGTCTTTTACGGATTTATCGGCAGGCTTGACATAAAATCCAGCATCGTTTAATTCTTTTATTCGTTGAGGCTCTGCTGCATCTGCATAAATACAATATCTTTTTTCGCTCATTGTCAAGTTATTTTTAAGCCATTCAATAAGCTGTCCGTTTGTCATAAAAGACTGATATAACCTTTCTTTTTCATAAAAGCATTTATCTTTTAATGATACTTCAATCAACGCTGTAGGATTATTATATCCAAAATCTAAACCGAAGATTGTCTCTTCAAATTCTATCCCATTAAAATTGTCTAAATATTCGACATTTGGATAAATAAGCTCTTGCCGTTGCCCTCGCTCCCCAAGCCCATAAATTTTCCAAGCGTTCTCATCTTCGAATTCTAGCCTTTCAATCTCTTGTTTAATTCGTTCGTCTAGGAATGGATTGTTTTTATATGTTGTTATGAATAATTCAGCATCTGGGCGCGTTATTATCTTATCAAAAATCCAGAAGTCCTCGGAAGGATTAAAATCAAATATTGCTTTTGAGGTTGTTCTTAGTAGCAACTGGCGGATAGTTTCATAATCATTTTCATTACATTCTGGCACTAATAAAAAATCTCGTTTCCTTGATTTAAGCTTCTGTGGGTCATCAAGACTAAAAAATTCAAGCATTGACCCAGTCTCAAATGTATAAATCAAATCGCTTTTATTCATACATACTGGATTATACAAATGATTATTCGTCATTATTTCTAAGAAATCACGATATGCTGATGCTTTTAAGGCTGGCAATGTTTCACGACAAATTGAAATAATAGGCTTATTTATTTTATATTTTACCCAAATATCGGGACAAAGTGCTACTCGAATAAGCCATAAAACTTCGTTATACGTTTTAGAACTTCGAGCGCCACCTTGATTAACTGTTATAAATTTTTGACTGTTTTCTAGATTTTCAAATATTATTGTGGTAGGTATTTTTAAATTCATTGATTTTTCAAGTCTCGCCTATAAAAGGCTCAAGTTGCCACCTTATGGCAAGACTATTTTTTTATTTCAAAATCTAAACCAGTAATAGCAATAGTTCCAGAATTCTCAATGGCTTGTTTTGGTTTTCCGTGAATTCTATCCAATATCATATCATTAGCCTTTAACCTAGTCTCGTGTTTAACTTTCCCGTTTAGCGCTGTTTTCATAGTCTCTAATATCAAAATATTTGTATCGGTTAAAATAGCTTTTTGCTCTTCAGTAATATTTGGGTCATTCAAAGCCTTTTTCGTATAAATATCTATAGCAAACTCAAATTGTTCTTTAAGTGTTTTCTTAGCTTTTTTAGCCTCTCCCGACTTAATCCCACCGAGTTTTCCTAGTCTCTGTGCTTTTTCTGTGCTGTTTATTTCCTTCCCAGCCCTCGTTAAATTCTGAATATTAGCCATTTTTATATCCTAACAAACATATAATTAATTTTACTTCTTTATCTTCAATTGATTATCTTTATCTTTATAAATATCCTCACCAATATCATACTTAATCCTTGAATCTTGCTGATAAAATTCATAATGCGAATCAAACTTATTCTCATATTGTAATGGCTCATTTAATAATATACTAATCGTCATAACTGGCAGCATTATAACTAGAATTATTATACTAGGCATAGTTAATTTCCTTTATGTTTTTCAACTATTATAAAATGCGCATCTTCTAAATCATCATATCTAGCTTCAATTTTATAGTTTCCAAGTTTAAGAATGTCTTTAAATTCAGGATATATTTTAAGCGCATCAGACCATATTTTTTTTCTAAATAATTCGTTTTCAATTTTTAATTTTATTGCTTTTTTTAAAAAAAATCTAAGTGAAATTAAACGTTCAATTATCGTTTCAACGGCACTATGTTTAACAAACATTTCATAAATATCAACTGGCATTTTATATTGTTTTTCCATTAATTTCCTCGTGATTACTAATATTTTAACTAATTTTTTACTAATAGTTCTAATTATTTTTTTAATAAACTATTAGAAACATTCACATTCGCTGTTGAATTAACATTCGTATTCTTTGAATTATTCACATTATTCGTATTCATAGAATTATTTGTGCTTGTAGTAGTGGTCTTAGCATTATTTACATTCGTTGTCGATATATATGGCGATAACTCCATTTTTTTATCTTCACTATTCCCGATTTTATTTCCTGCAACATTAAGCGTGCAGCCCATAAAAAACATCCCTAACGTTATTATTCCAGCCGCTTTCAATGTCCTTTGTTTCATTGTCCAGTTTATAAAATTCTTTCTATCTTTAATCTTTTTAATCTTTGGCGAACAATTAACGCAATACTTCTGTCTCCCACAAATAGGCCTAAACATCTCTAAACAATCCTCAAATTTCTTGCCTACTTCCTTTTCGGCTTCACACATCTTAATTTTATATTCTCTCATTATCTTCTCCTAAAAAAACTTAGCGGCCAGCGGATCTGAGCTAACTGACCGCCGAGCAACCACTGCTCTCTTATCTATCCTCTAAACTACAAATTAATTATAACTAATTTTAGAATAATTACAACTATTTTTTATATTTATCATCTAAAATTTCACATAATATTGCCTTTTTAACTTGTTTCAAATATCCGTATTTTAAAGCTTTGGCTCTTGCCTCAACTTCTAGCAAAATCTCTTCTTTCTCTTCAGCTGTTAACCGATTGTATAACTTATTGTATCTTGAATTTTCATCTTTAATCTGTTTTTTATGCTCTTCAAATCCAACAATAAAATCTTTTTTAAATATTTTATCAGTCTCTTTGTCTGGCGTATTCCCTATTGTTTCTTTCCAATCCTCAGTCATTTTTCGCCTCTTCTATTTTCACTTTATCACCAATTTTATAATCAAAACATTTCTGATAAATAGCTGTTAAAAATTGCTCTGCTTGCGAATCTAAAAATAATACTGTCTTGTATCCCAGATTAAAACTAATTAATTCTACTCCATTATCGTGTAAAATAATTTTAAATTCTTTCATAATCTTTTCTCCTTTTTAATCTCTTATATATCCCCAGGTTAAGCCAAAGGCAGAGAGCTTTGGAATTTTACCCCTAATTTAAATTTAAGCTGCCTTAATATTTCATTAAAAACTTCTTGAGTTATATTTTTAGGCTTAACAAAATACATAACTGGAGAATAAGAACCATCTTTTAAATCAGCCATTAACATTTCATTTTTAGAAATACCCTTTAGGGGACTACAAAAACTTATTGCTTCAATGTCTTCTATTTTAAACATTCCCTACCTCACCTTAATTAAACTTTTCTCGTGAATCGCCATCTTTTCTCGCCATTCCTTCGCCTTCAACTGCTCATTATAAAAATCTGTTATATCCGAAACAGACGGCGGATACTTGCAGTTTTTAATAACATCTTTTAAAACTTGGAAAACTATTTGTTCATCATAATCTTTTAAAATTTCGTGCCAAACATTCACGGTAATCTGAAACTCAGAATCTGAAACATCTCTAAAATGGTTCCGATAGCTCACTTTTAGAATCGTCAATAACTCCAATACTTTTTGTAGTGTCATTTGTGAAAAACCCTCCTGTCATTATTTTTAATCGTTCTGGATGCTCTATTAAATCAACCGCGTGATCAACAAGCGATTTTTTATTAAGCGGTTGCTGCTTAACTCTATCAACAACCCAGTTCTTTATAGCTAAAAAATCGTTCTTATACGTCTTCCCATTCGCTCCCTTGTAGTTATTTAAAGTTTCAATCATTCTTTGAGTGTCATCTAATCCATACTCAGAGACAAGTTTCTCAAAATCAGTTTTTTTAAGTTTTGTAAATTCGGTGTATATATATTCTTCTTTCTTTAATTCTTCTTTCTTTTCTTTTTCCTTTTCCTTTTCCTTTTCCTTTGTATTAGCATAAATCGCATGGGGTTCGCATAAATTCGCATTGCGTTCGCATTGCGTTCGCATTGCGTTCGCATCTTTGTCGTCTGACTTATTCCACCTAGCCTCAGCAGATTTACGAGCTTTTTCACTTTTCAAATTCATTCTATCTTTCAAAGACACTGAAAAAATCTTATTATTCTCAATTTTAAACAGCCCATAATTCTTTATAATCTTTTCAATATCTATGCAATCGCATTGCAATCGGAATGCAATCGCATTACAATCGCATTCTATTTCGTGATTTTTCTCTTCTCTTAAAATTTCTATCAAAGCCCAAAATAAACCATACCCCTCCCAACCAAAATCAATCCTTAATTTTATAATTTTTGCATCATTCCTTGCATTTGAATCGTGGCTAAAATAATAAGCATCCTTCATTTTGCCACCTCTTCATCATAAGATTTATAAAATAATCCATTATACTTTCTTTTTAAAGAATAATTATCACTTAAATTTTTAACATTTTGTGCCATAAAATTACCTTGTAATCTATAATCTAAAGTTTTAAAACATAATAAAAGCCCATCATTATACCCATCTTTATTTATGCGATACAATTCTTTAACCCAATGGCCCCAATTTTCATGAAAAAAATCATTTCCTAAAATATAAACATCATCTTTTTTAAACTCACAATTTTCCCAGATAAAATTCTCAATAACCTTATATCTTTCCATCTCTAAACTCCTTTTTAGCAAAAAAAAAGAGACTTTGCTCTGTTATGAGTAGGAGCAGTAAGCAAATATCATCCCGAAAAAATGATATAACCTACCCATAACAGAAAAAAGTCTCTTTAATCCTACTGCTTTTTATTTATTTTACTTCGGGTAAAATTTTTTCTTAACGCTAAAATTATACTTTTTTTATGGCAGAAATCAAGTTATTTTATGGAAACATGGTTTTTTAGTCTTTTGTTTAATTTCTTTTTTTATATGAAAACCAAATATATCAAGATAGCCTGGTCTAGTTTCTAAACGACTTAACCTTTGTAATTCTTTATTTAATCCTTCAATTAAATAATCCCTTAAATCCTCAGATTGTTTTGGATTATTCATCTCTATAATTATTTCTATTTTAATATCTTCTTTCATTCCATACTCCTATAAACATATTTTAGGCTAGGCAAGAATCGAACTTGCTCGCAGAGAGTTGATCCCATTCAGTATACTCTTTCGGGCTTTACCTACATTCTGCTACAGGGCTTACCTGCTACATATACCGTCATGCTACTAGCCCAAAATATATCTATAAAATTTATAGGTCAGGCAAGAGACTTGCACTCTTGCACTGATAATAGTTTTCATTATCCGTCCACGCTACTTTGCACTTCACTTAACTGCGTCTTCGAAACATTCCGCCACTGCCCTATAAAATAAAAAAAACTCTATATGAACAAGGTCAACCACGACAATATACCATTTGAGTAAAAATGATATAAACTTGCTCATATAGAGCTTTCTTAATCGTGGTTTTTGTTTATACTCAAGAATTTTAACCTTTTAAAATCTAGGGCATCTCTGCCGCATCGCATTATGGCGAACTTTCAATCTTAAAAGATTTCCTATATCATACTAAATTTAATCTAAATGTAAAGAGAAAAGTTAAAATAATTGTAATTGTTTTTTATGCTCTTCTACTCTTGCCATTGCTTGCTGGTAATAATCTTTATCCAATTCTGAGCCTGTTAAATCAAACCCCATATCCCAGCAGGCTATCGCAATCGACATCGAACCAAGATGCGTATCTAGTATTTTATCTCCTTCTTTTGCATAGTTTTTTAATAACCACTTATAAAGTTTAACTGGCTTTTGTGTAGGGTGAGTTCTGCCTTTTATATCTTCATTCTTTTTTGAATATTTATATATTTTTGCATTATCATTAAAACTTGTCCAAGCATACTCACACAT
>Ga0172381_10000727_pt1 | contig 40314 bp, 56 predicted proteins | sample Leawel6488metaG_FD_119754 | JGI IMG/M metagenome (GOLD analysis project Ga0172381, IMG submission 119754) | Leachate microbial communities from a municipal landfill in Southern Ontario, Canada - Leachate well 64-88 metaG | ecosystem: Engineered > Solid waste > Landfill > Unclassified | place... | reverse complement strand
TTCCTAATTTTGCAGGAGAGGGGAGCTATCAAACCCTTGCCGGTATCTTTGCAGGGACAGGAAAATCTTGTAATAGAATACGTCTCGCCTTTGGCTAAAGCACAGAAGAACAGCGAAATTAAGTCTATCAATAACACAATGGCGATGGTCGGGCAGATCGCCGGGGTTAATCCGCAAGTGCTTGACAAGATAGACTTCGACAAGACTGTGGATGAGATAGCCGACTTAAATGGTATTAACCCTGAATTGATAAGAGACCAGATAGAAGTGGGCGAAATCCGAAAGGCCAGAGCTACGGCAGAGGAAGCGGCAAAGAAGATGCAGGCTATGGACATGATGGCAGGTGCGGCTCAAAAGGGCGGCGCGGCTATGAAGAGCATGAAAGAAGCGCAAACCGTGGGGGCAGATAATGGCATGTAAAGGCAAGAAGAATAGAGGCAGGAAATGAGTGGGCGCAGGGCTAAAGAGATACGAAAGCTATTAGCCTCGGAATGGCCTGATTTACAGCGCAAATTCGGGCGCAGGCTAGCGTCATTTAAGAACATAAACCGAAAGTATAAAGAGCTATACATGAGGGGCGGTCTGTGAAAAAGGTCGATCCTGTTGTTCTTAAAACAGCGTATTCGTCCATATTTAAAGGCGAGATGGGGAAGATCGTCATGGACGATTTGAAGGAGTGGTGTCATATCAACCGCACGTCCTTAGACCCGGATAATCCTAGCATGACGGCTTTTAACGAAGGCAAAAGATTTGTATATCTTCGCATTTGCCAGATGGCGAAGATCGACTTAGATAGGCTTATGGCGCAATCGGAAAACCGAAAGCCCGGCATGTAGCCGGACAACCGAAGGCCCGAAAGGAGCAACATGAAGTTATGGTATAGAGATTTATCGCTAGGAAGCCCTATAAACGGCTTTCTTAGCACAGTAAGGTGGGAAGGTCAGGCAAGTGGAGATGGTGGCACAGGAGCAGGCGCAGGCAGCGCAGGCAATGGCTCTGGTGATGGTCAGGCAGGTGGCGGTCAAGGTTCAGGACAAGGCGCAGGTTCGGGTGAAGGTGGGCAGGCCGCAAATGCAGGAGGGGCAGATTGGCGATCAGGTCTAGACCCGGAGATAAAAGACCATCCTTGCCTTAAAGACTTCAAGAGCGAGAAAGAAGCTGTAAAGGCTTATGTCTCGGCGCAGAAGTTAATCGGCGTTGATAAACTCCCATTACCACCTAAAGACGCTAAGCCCGAAGTCAGGGAGCAGTTTTTAAATACTGTATTCGATAGGCTCGGCAGGCCCAAAGAGGCGAAGGAATATAAGATAACCGATGTCAAGTTGCCTGATGGCATCGACTTAAAGACCTCCCCTGAAGCTATCGAAGCGTTAAAGGTAGAAGCGCACAAGCTCGGCCTACTGCCTAATCAGCTCGATGGCCTTTATAAGTGGTATATGACCGACGCGGCTTCTAAGTTAAAGGCTCATGGTGAAGCGCAGGAAAAGGCAAAACAGGATGCCGAGGCTTCATTAAGACAGGAAATGGGGGCGGCTTATCAAGGCAAACTTGCTAAGGCCAGCCAACTGTTGCAGAAATTCGCCGGGGATGATTACAAAAATCTGATTGAAAGCGGATTTGGCAATAATCCCGCTGTAATACGGTTCATGGCGAAAATGGCAGAAAGCATATCGGAAGATACATTCACTAAGGGTAGCGGCGAAGCTACTATGACACCGCAGGAAGCTCTAAAGGAGATACCGACAGTACAGAAAAAGTTGCAGGAGATGGATCAGTCCAATCCTGAATATAAGCCTTTATTGGAAAGAAAGAAACAGCTTTACGCGATGGCATACCCGAATTAAAGGAGAACCGTCTCGGCCCTTCGATTTGGTAATTGTAGTGGGATAAGCGAAGCAACGCCCCCGAATGAATAAAGTGTTATAGGCCCGGTAACGGACAACCTATCAGGTAAAGAAGTTAAAAGGTTATTCGTTAAATTGGAGGAAACATGGGCGCTATAACGACTGCATTTAAAAAGGATTTCTCGGATACTCTGTATCTGACAGTCCAACAGTCCGGCTCGAAGCTGATGACCGCCGTTAGGCACGAGACGGACTTTAGCGGTGACGCTAAGTTTTACAATCAGTACGGCGAAGATGAAGCGAAGGAAAAGAACACCAGACATCAGGACATAGAATACAACCCTGATGATTACTCAAGGCGTATGGTTACTCCCAAAGTAGCCTACTGGTCGAAGCTCGTTGATACAGAAGACGAAATTTCGATGGGCCTTGATCCGAAGTCCGCGTTAATGACCGCCGGTAAGAACGCCATAGGCCGCAAGCTTGACGATTATATAATCGCCGCCTTGCGTGGTACGGCTTACACAGGCTCCGACGGCACTACCTCAACATCTCTCGGAAGTGGGCAGAAAGTAGCCGCTGATGCTTCAGGTCTTACGCTCGACAAGATACTCGACGCGCAGGAAATCCTGAACTCCGCGGACGTGCCGGAAGGTGAGAGATATTTCCTGTATGGCCCGAAACAGCTCAAAGACCTGCTGAAGATAACCGAAGTCACAAGCATCGACTTCAACACGCAGAAGGCTTTGGCGGCCGGTAACATAGCCACGTTCCTGGGCTTTAACTGGATAATGACCACTCGTCTCTATGACGCGTCATCTGTGCGTTATTGCATGGCGTACCATAGGATGGGTATTCTTCTGGCTTCCGCCGGTGGGATTACCTCGTCTATTGATAAGGTAATCACAAAGGTTCGCCAGCCGTGGCAGATTTACGCAGATATTTACTGCGGAGCTACGCGCATGGAAGAAGAGATGGTCGTTGAAGTGGCCTGTACGGAAAGCTAAACAATAACAAAACGGAGGTTTTAAATGGCAACGCTATACGGAGTGAATAAGACAAAAATCGACGCGATGAAGCCGTCGAATATTTTGTCTGCCGGTGAACAGGGCGGAAAGGTTCGGTGCTTGATCGATACTTATGTCGGGCTTGGAACTGAAAGTTCGGCAGACGTTATCGAGATGTGCCAGGAATTGCCTAAAGGGGCCAAGATACTATTTGGCTTGATACAGCTTAAAGCTGTCGGAGGCACTCCTGACCTCGGCGATTACGAGGATACGGACAGGTATGTCGATGAAGCGTCCGATAACGCCGTTACGACGTTCAGCGATACGATTACGGGTTGCAATTATGAGGTGGATATGACTACCGCCTCAACTCCCGATAATCAGCTCATCGTTACTCTTGACGGGGCTGTTACGCTGGCCGGAGTAATAACGGTGGTTGTGTTCTATACGGTCGAATAACAAAGGGGGATGGGATGAAGAAGTTATTTAGCGTCGCGGTAGTAATCGCGCTCCTGTTGTCCCTTTCGGGAATGGCTCTCGCCTCCGTCGGATATAAGAAAGATGGAGACAACGAGGGGAACGCCACATCTATTGACGTAAGGAATGGGTTGACGGAGTTTGATGGTTCTACCGTTACCCTTTACGCCAATGGCTACAAGGACGGAGTAACGACAAACGTATCTACCGAAAGTAATCTTACAAGTGCCGCGCTAGCTTACGGCTTTGTAAAGGTTGTAATCGGTTCAAGCCGCAATGTTTCGATAGGCGATGGAACGGCGGGGCAGATGATGACGTTTATAGTTACGACTGCCGGTGGCGGGACATTCACAATTACGGATGATTACGTCGCATCGGGTGCGGTTACTAAAACAGGGTGGGATGACATCGCCCTTACCGAACTCAATGACAGCGTAACGCTTCTGTATGTGGACGATACCTATGGTTGGGTGATCGTCGGGCAACAGGGTGCTACGGTAACATAACGAAACAGCCATTTGCGGAGTTGGGCGCTAACTAACTCCGCACCAATTTATGAAAGATAAAATCATACCATATCTCGCGCTTATACCATTGACCGCGTTGGCACTTACGCCGCCGTGGGCCATGAAACTCGATTGTACGCTCAACTCATTATTTTGGATATGGATGGTATTCGAGTCGGGGTTTTTGACGTTTTTATTTCTTAATGTCAAAGCAAGCGCATGGCTTAAACTCCTGCTCGTATGGGCGTATGTAGGGTGCTTTATATCTAAGGCTCCGTATCTATGTTTTACGATGTATTGGTCGGTGATAGTCTGTGCCTATTATTATTTACTATGTAAGCAGGTACAGGACTTCGAACCCGTTAAAAAAGTCATACAGGCAATATTCCTGTTCATTGCCCTCTTAATCATCATGCAGTTATTCGGCTTAGATACCCTCTGCAACTTCAACCAAAAGACACCGCTGATATTAGGCACTATCGGCAACAAGATGATTTTAGGCACATTCGTCTGTGTCCTCGCGCCATTCCTCATTCAAGTCTCATGGCTTAATTGGATAGCACTTTTGCTTATCGCGCACATATCGGATTCAAGCGGCACGATGCTTTCGATATGCGCCGGATTAGGGCTGTATCTCGCTATGACGAATAAGAAATTACGCCTATGGGTTATCATCGCGGCGATAGCCTTTCCATGCTTCGTGGCCTATAAGACAGGGGATTTTAAGGTCTTTAACGGTCCCGGCAGGTATCAGGTATGGAAAAGGACTATTGAGCTTACCAATAAGAAGCCGCAGGGATATGGCATTGCCACATATAGGCTTATATTCCCTCTCATGTCGAGAGACTTAGAAGCGTCTCGCGGAGCCGGTGAGGCGAAATGGGAATACGAAAATACAACGGGTAAGGGATTAGCGTGGAGAAGGGCGCACAACTGTTTTACGCAGATACTCTTTGAAGTCGGCTGGCCCGGCTTTCTATTGTTCATGGGCTTTGTAGGTACGATAGCGTGGAGAGTTCGCAAGGACGCTTTGAAACTTTCAGGGCTTGCGATTATAGGCTCAACGATGTTTGTTCATTTTCCTACGAGGATGACGCAAAGCGTATTGATTTTACTGATGTATTTAGCCTTTTGTGAATATAAGGAGATGTCTCATGGCCGCAGTTGACCTATGTAACATGGCTTTAATAGCTTTAGGGCAAACTACTATAACGGCGTTGACGGACGATGACGAAAACGCCCGACGGTGTAATTCTATATACGAGACGATACGAGACGAGCTGCTTGTCAAGCACCCGTGGAACTTCGCTATCAAACGCTCAACGTTAGTTGAAATAACGAAATCTGACCCTGATATATGGGTTACGGCGACTGATTATGAAGTCGATGACGTGGTGGAATTTAACGGCACGAATTACACCTGTCTTATAGCTAATACCTCAACAGGTTTTGCCGCTGACCTAGCTGCCGCAAAGTGGGAACTGACTACATCATGGATTACGGCTACATCTTACGCCGTGGGGGATAAGGTCTACTATTCCGGGGTAGCATACACTTGTGTTACTCCGCATACTTCAGGAACGTGGGCCACAGACCTTGCCGCTGTTAAATGGGTGGCCTCCATAGACCCCGAATATGATTATACCTACGCTTTCAGGCTTCCTACGGACACGCTCAGAGTTTTAGAGACGGAAGACGATTACGAATACAAAATTAAAGGTGGGTATTTATACACCGACGAAAGCACAGCAAAAATTAAGTATATCGCGCAGATAACAGACACAGATACCTTTGACCCTGCTTTCGTTACGGCACTAGTAGCGGCTTTGGCTTCTACGCTCGCCTTAGCGATAACCAATAATAGAAACATAGCCTCCGACATGAAGACCGAAGCGAAGGAAAAAAAGGTTGAAGCGTTGGCAATAGACGCACAGGGTGGGGGAACTCCCGAAGAGCCTGCTTGCGATGAATGGACAAACGCGAGGTAATATGGCAAGAATTGATCCAATAGCCACGAACTTTACAGACGGGGAAATATCACAACTCGCAATCGGACGAGTCGATATACCTAAATACCCAAATAGCGTTGATACATTAGAAAACTTCTTAGTCATGCTATTGGGTGGTATTACCCGTCGTCCCGGAACCCGCTATCTGGCCTCGACAAAAAGCGATGGTGTCGCTCGGCTTATGCCATTTCAATACTCTGCTGACCAGGATTACGTTGTAGAAGTCGGTGACGAGTATATGAAATTTTATTCTAATAGTGGAGCTCTCGTATCTGATACAGATTCCTACACAAAATTACTGGTACATTTTAACGGTGCTGATGCCGCTACGACTTACATCGCCGAAACAGGACAGACCGTAACATTTGGCGGCACGGCGCAACTCGATACGGCACAAAAGGTATTCGGTACTGCTTCACTGTTGTTGGATGGAGACTCCGATTATGTAACCGTGCCGGATAGTGACGACTGGACCTTTGGTGCTGGAGATTTTACGATAGATTTCAGGGTAAGGTTTAACTCCGTCGCACAAGCGCATTTTTTCTATCAACGCATAGGATCTACCGCGAATGAACGCTGGATTGGTTATGATCATGCGTCACATCTTCTCACTTTCATTTCAAACAACGCGTCGGGAGGTAGCGAAGGGCATTTTAGGTGCTCGTGGACACCAGTTGCGGATACATGGTATCACATTGAAATTTCACGTTACGGCTCAAGTTGCAAAATGTATATTGATGGTGTAGGGCAGACCGTGACTGATGTGGGTGGTACGGGATGGGGCACACTTACAGATATGGATGGGGCTATTACCATAGGCTATCATCCCCGGGCCGGTAGTGGTTATCTGAATGGATGGATAGATGAATATAGGATATCAAAAGGCATAGCGAAACACACAGAAAACTTTACACCTGAGACAAGTGAATATGAAATATCCACAACGATTACGGAAATAGTCTCGCCTTATGATGTCACTGATGTCTTTGACATACGACAGGCCCATAAGGGTGATGTTAAATACATAACTCATGGAGATTATGCCTCGCGTAAACTTTCCCGTTCTTCAGCTACTACTTTCGCGATATCCCTTGTAAGTTTTGTGCGCGGGCCATTCTTAGATACTAACGATACTGCTACTACAATCACACCATCTGCGGCGACCGGGGCCGGTATAACCTTAACAGCTTCAGCGTCTTTATTCGACGCTCTTCATGTCGGCTCATTGTGGAGAGTAAAGGACGGAGTTGTGAAGATAACCGCCGTCGCTTCCGCGACTTCCGCGACGGCAGATGTACAGGCAGAGCCGGACGGAACGGCAGGTAATTTGGGAGGAACCGGCGCATATACAGACTGGGCCGAGGGTGCATTTTCAGCGTATAGAGGATATCCGGCTATATGCGCGTTTCATGATGGAAGATTATATTACGCCTGTACTGAATACGAACCGCAGAAGGTATGGGCAAGCGTGACTTACGACTACGACAACTTTGACGCAGGTGACGGGACGGCTGATGCTGACGCGGTAACATTTGAAATCGCCACAGAGGAACGGTCAGCGATACGGTGGCTATCTTCGGGAAATAAAGCCTTATCAATAGGCACGACAGGGGGAACTTTCTCCGCTTACGGAAGCTCTAACGGGCCTATAACCGCTTCTGATATACAAGTAAACCGAGACACCAATTACGGCTCATCTACTCTACCAGCCAAAAGAATATCGTCATTTCTGTTTTACGCTCAGAGAAACCTCCAGAAGATAAGGGAACTTAGCTATTATTACGATTACGACATAACACGCGCCGCCGATATGACTATGCTTGCCGAACATATATTAAGAGACGGGGACGGGATAATCGACTGGGATTATCAGCAATCCCCGAATGACAGACTGTGGTGCATAAGGGATGACGGAGTGCTTGCTGTCCTTACCCGCAATCCCGAACAAGAGGTCATGGGTTGGTCAAGGATTATCACCGACGGAGAATTTGAAAGCGTATGCGTAATTCCAAAGTCCGAATCCGACGATCAGGTATGGGTGGTAGTCAAGCGCGTCATTAACGGCTCAACTAAGCGGTTTATCGAGTTTTTTACGCTGGAGAACTTTGATGAAGATTGGGATGCTGTATGTTTGGACTGTTCTTTGACTCTGGACAATCCTATAACTATTACAGGAGCGACTGCGGCTAATCCTGTCGTGGTGACAGCCGTGGCGCATGGATTTTCAAACGGTGATCAGGTTAAGATTAACGGCGTTGTAGGAATGACTGAACTTAACGGCGAGGAATTTCTTGTAGCCGATAAGGCCGACGATACGTTTGAGCTTACAGACTTAGACGGAGTGGATATCGACGGATCAGCTTATACGGCGTATATATCCGGCGGTGAAGTTAGGAAGATGGTGACGGCGGTATCAGGGCTGACACACCTTGAGGGCGAAACCGTACAGGCGCAGGTGGATGGAAATGTGCCTACGACAAACTCATTCGTCGTAACGGGTGGGGGAATTACTCTTACGGAGAAAGCGGCTGTTGTCCATGTCGGTTTACCTTATACGCCTTATATGAAAACTCTAAGGCCGGAGGGCGGTTCGCAAGCGGGAAGCGCGCAGGGGAAGATAAAACGTATCCCTAAGATTACAGCGCGTTTTTACAGGACGCTTGCCTGCAAGTTAGGCTCTACCACGACGCAGGACAGCTTCTCTTTTGATGAAATTTATACAGGGGATAAAGACTTACCTGTCCCTATGGGCTGGGGTTCACAAGGGCAGATTGTAGTTACGAGTGATAAACCCTTACCGCTTACGCTTATAGCGTTAATTCCGCAGATATCGGTAAGTGACCTTTAGGAGAATTATGGGCGTAGAAACCGCGTTAATGGTAGGAAGTTTAGTTGGAACAGCGATAAGTGCTTTCGGGCAGTATAAAGAAGGTCAGGACGCGGCAGAGGCTTCGAGATATAACGCGTCTGTAACCCGACAGAACGCCGCTACACAAGCGTCTATGGTAGAGCAGTCAGGGGCATTGGAAGCCTCGCAACAGAGAAGGTCAACTCAGCGTGTAGTCTCATCACAAAGGGCTAGGTATGGGGCAAGCGGCGTTGAGCTTACAGGCTCTCCACTTAACGTGATGATAGGTACTTCCGCTGAAGGGGAACTCGACGCTAGGATAATCGAATACAATACGAAGGTCAAATCCTCGCAGATACTATCGCAGGCCGCATCACAGGCTACTTACGATGAACAACTTGCTAAAAGATACGAGAGGTCTGGTCTTACTAATATGGGGTCAACCCTGTTAACATCAGGCTCGAAATTCGCGACTAGTTATCTATCTACTGGTTCATCCTCGTCAGGTCAGGTTTATAAGGGCGGTAAAGTAAAGACTGGCGATTATTCTATGTATTCACCATATTAACGGAGGTTATTCGTGGGAAAAATTCCTTTATACCAAAGCAAGCAAACTCTAACGACCGAAAGCCCTAACGTACAAGTAAGGGTCAACCCTGAAGCTATGGCGCAGGGTGGACGGGATATGCAGGTAGCCGGAGAAGCGATTACGCAGGCCCATGACACTATTCGCAAGGCTTATGATTTCCAGCAGGTAGGAAGCGCGAAACTTAAAGCGTTAGAAGGCATGACGGCTCTTGAGCAGAAAGCGCAGGAGGACGGAGACAACACAGGCGACCTTACACACTATAACAGCGAAATGAACCGCATTAAAAGCGACGTGTTGGGTGGTATCACTAATCCTGCCGTCAGGTCTAAATTTGAGCTTGATTTCGATTTACAGGCCGCGCAGACACGGACGCAGATAACGGCGCAGTTTAGACGGAATATGGTGGGGAAGGGGCTGGCTAACCTTGATACGATGAACAAGTATTTTATGAATGAATACGCCCAGTCCGGGGACGCGAGTTATCTGGAAGATATGGGCAGGAATATAGATACTTATGTCAGCGAGAATTTTATCAATGCCGATGACGCGCAGAAGATAAAAGATAAGACGACGAAGGATGCGAGACACGCTAACTTTATTTATGATATGCAGTCAAACCCTGCGGTAGCCGGGGAGAAGCTCGCCAGCAATGCTTACGGTTTTGATGTTGAAAAACTCGGCAAGGCAAAGGCGCAGTATGACAGAGAGATAAATAAGATACAGAATGATAATGAGGAAGCTCTTGAACTCAAGAAACTAAACAACGAACCGATAGACATAAACTCCGTCATCGACCAGGCTAATAAAGAAAAGATAAGACCAAAATTTGCGTCTACATTCTTGAAGAACATCACCGACCCAAAAATAAACATAAAGACAGATCCGAGCACATACGAAAATATAATGAATATGATAATGAGCAATAACACAAAGGCGAGCGTTATAAGAGATGCCATAGAGAGTGCAAGAGGTTCTAAGTTAAGCGATTCCGATGCTGATTCGCTTTACTATGTAAAGCATCAAGGTAAGGATGTTAGCGTCTATAAAGATTTCTACGACGAAACTCATAAAAGCTCGGTATGGTGGCAGTCGGCTATAAATTATATGAAGGGCGCGGCGGTAAACACATTTAACAATATGGCGATGTTTCCTATTTTAATGAACTCGTTTATTACGCAGAGCAAGGGAATGTCCCCCGAAAAAGTACCGGAGCTCGCGGTTAAAGTTATTAACGACAAATTCATAGAAGAAAATCCTGAAATTAAGGATTTCCCTAAAGGGCGAGTAGGTATTGACAGGGCAACTGGTGTTAAGTATCGCTTCTTCCCAGACGGACACAAAGAAAGAATTGAGTAATGCCTAATAAGATTTTATGGGTGGATGAACCGCCTAAAATGGAAAATATAGACTGGGTAGACCAGAAGCCCGAAGCAGAATTTGCCGCGACGGAAGTGCGGGAGAGGTCTATCGGCGATGCTATAAAGCAGGCATTTTCGTTTACACCGCGAAGTGCTTTTAATCTTGTATCTGGCGTGGGTGGCGCAATTCAATCCGCTACTATGCCCGTCAAAAGTCCTGTCGAAGTATTTAAGCCGGAAGATGTTGAGCGCGGTAAACAGATCATAGGTCTTGTTGGTTCTACCGCGGTAGGTGGATATGCTTTCCCTGCAATGTTTACCGCTGAGGGTGCAGTATCCCCGATTTTAGAAAGATATGCCAAAGGAGAGAATATATCACCGAGCGATATGCTTGAGATAGGCGGTATCGGAGTAGTCGATAAGATAGGCGAGATTTTAGGTAATACTCCTGATGCTCCGAGTTTCGCTAAGTCCATGCTTACAGCGTTAGATGAGCAGGACGAACCGGATATATTCGGTATGAAGATAGAAACTCCCGAACAGAAACAAGCCATATCGGAAGCGATTGCCGCTGGATTATACCTCGCTACTATGCCGTCCACAATACGCAAAGGTATTTCTAAATTCGGCAAGGTTGCAAAGAAAGGCGTTGAGACTGTTAAGGCTATCCCACAGATAGCAAAAGAGCGTGGAATATACGGTGAGAATGTCCGCATACTCACAGAGCAGTTGAAGGCTAAAAACCCCGATATGGCCCCGGAAGTCGCACAAGGGATGGCGGAGTATCTATCTAATAAGCGAATGTCGGGCAAACCTGATGTTGTAATGGAGTATGTGATAGACAAGCCTAACGCCCTAAAGACGGCGATCGCCACAATAGAAAAAGAGACGGGACAGAAGTTATTGATGGATAAGACTGCGAATCCGGAGGCCAAGCCACAGGCAGAGGGCGGGGGGATAACTCCGAAAGTATTATATCGTGGCATTATGAAAGACGGTAAGGGTGCAGGGACTTATTCTTTAGGGAAAGGATTATATTCATCACCTGATAAAAAATGGTTATCTGAAAAGTTTGAATTTGATGACATAATAAAACTTACACCAGAAGAAGCGTATCCTAAAAATCCGCTAATAATAGACACAAAAAAGCAGTCTTTTGAAGATTGGCTATTAAAAGAATCGGGCGAGAAAAGCATACGAGATTTTAATAAAAAATATACGAGAGAAGATTTTGTATCATCTAAAGGATATGACGGAGTAGTCGCAGGAAACGAAGTTGTAAAGTATCCCAAACTCTCCCCTAAAGAGGGTGTAGAGAAGAAAGAAAAAGAACCCGTCCAATATTCCGACAAAATGCAGGAACGCCTTGCGATAGTAGAAAAAGCACAACGGGAACTCGAAGAAACCATACCCGTCAAAGAATACCTACTCGCCAATAAGATACGTCGATACAAAGACGGCTTCCTCGCAGAAGAACTCGCGCAACTTCCGAGGCAATATGTAACCACAAAAGACACCGCCAATACGATAGACCAAACACTCGATGAACTTCGTAACATGGGATATGAATTTGGTAGCGAACAAGACCTCATAGATTACATACGAAACCTTGACGCAAGACGCAAAGAATTGAAAGCAACGATAGACACTAATAAGCCGCAGAAGGTAACTAAATTTGAGACTACCATAGAAAAAGAACGTCAAGCCTTAATAGATAAAGAACAAAACAAGGCTATGAAAGAAATGCAGGCTATGACGGAGGAACACGCCGCCCTTGCGGAGCGTATGGCGAAGAAGGCTTATGCGGAAGGCAAGGTTACCGGTAAAGAGATAAAAGAACGTCAGTATTTTGGTGATGTAATAGCCAAAGAAGAACGTGGACGATTGCGAGAACTTGCTAAAGAAAAAGGTCTTATATATACCGATTATAAGGGCATTGAACACGACATGCTCCGCAACCTCTTATCTTATTACGAGGGCGCGACATATTCGCAAATGCAGGAGTATATATCAAACCTATCCGGCGATCCGGCGAATAAGCCATTGCTCGTAAAGATGTATGGTGATATAGACAAAGACACCGCACTTCTGAAAATTATAAACGAATACTCAAACGAATGGGGCGATATAAACAGGTTGGAGGTAACATCGCTCGACACGCCAAGAATTATTGAGAAAGTAACCGGGCGGGATTTATGGGATGACAACATACTCGCTGACAATACTTTCCTGACCATATCCGCCGCAGATGAGGCGATGTTTGACCGAAAGGTTATGGAACATAACGACCTTGAGGCAAACAGAATGGATATTAAAGCCAATAGCGGGGAAAGCGCGGAGTTGATGCGTAAGTTTGAGGCTAAAGAACCACTTACAGATAAAGAGCAAAAAGTCGCTATTTATCTACGCAAGAAGTATGATGAATGGATAGCGGAAGCCAACATTTTAAGGGGATTACAAAACAGAAAACCTATCCCATACCGTAAAGATTACATGACCCATATTATTGAGCAAAATATACTTAATGAGTTTTTCCAGGGTGATGAAAACGCGATGAAGAATATATCGCGGGAACAGCTTGAGGCAATACGGAAAGGTGATTACACAAAGGGCAACATGCCTTTTAATAGGTTCACCCAAAAGCGGCTCGGTAAAGAAACGAAGTATGATGCTATTGGCAACTACCTTGAATATCTCGACGTAATACTGAAAGAAATATATTACGGTCCTGCCATTACGCACTCTCGGAAGTTTATAAACTATGCTCTTGCAAGACAGCCAAATGCCTATAAAGCAATAGACAGAATGTTGAGCGATATTAAGGGCAAGCCTTCAATATCAGACCAAAATATTCTCGGAACGCTTGCGTCAAGCAAGCCCATACAATTCATACGCTCAAGGGTAGCAGCTAACGCCCTTGTTGGTAATATAAACTTTTGGGCTACTAATTTGTCGAACTTTTCCATATCGTATGACGAACTCGGCAACTATATGAACGTCGGTATGATGCGATTTTTAGGTGATAAGAAATGGCGGGATTTTGCCTTTAAAAATTCTGTTATGTTAAAGGGTAGATCCATTGACCCTGACCTCGACCCGACAAAGTATGAAAATATAAAGAAGGTAGTGGGCGCGGTTACTAACTTAATCGAGTATAACAATGTCGGCTCTACCTTTGTCGGCGCATATTCAAAAGCTATTGAGCAGTTGAAATACGACCAAAACAAGGCTATTAAATACGCCGATACGATAGCGCGGCGAACGCAGGCAGGGTATAAGCCATACGAAATGAACGCATGGATGAGGTCTAATTCCGGGAAAGTATTAAGCCAATTTCAATCGTGGTCTTTTAATATGATGAATCATATTGTCTATGATTTGAAACTCGGCAATATGCCCTCCGATATAGTGAATTTTGTAAAAGGCAACGGAGAAGTAAAAAGCACTCGATGGGGTGCTTTGATTCGACTTGTGGCAACTTCAATAGCAATCAATATGCTCTACAAGGCTATGGGATTAAGAGAACCGTATAGGGTTGAAAGTTATATCCCGGTTCTTCCTGGGTTTAATTTCAGATATTACGATATATCGCCCGTAAAGATAATTGAAGATATAAAAACTTCACTTACATCTAAAAACAAAGATACTCGCAAGAAGGCGGCGATCAGGGCGGCGACTATGCTTGCATTGCCTTTCGGTGGGGCGCAGGCCGGACGATTTTTACAAGGACAAGTATTTCCAGAAAAAAAGGGCAAGAAGCAGTCGAAGCGGGTGGGGACTTAGGGAAAGATTATATGAATTTTATCGTTAATGTCTGTGAATATCTCAAAACCAAAAAAACGAAGTGCTAAAACAATGATATATATCAATAAGATAGTAAGTCCTAAAAATATAAATATTCGCAATGTGTTTCGAACGAATGATAACTTTGTTCGCTCTGGTTCAAATTCTTTTAGCCATATCCAAGCGTTCATATTTATAAACTTACACCATGAACAATAAGTTGTCAACTCGCTTTTGTATTTTTAACCGTCAGGCGTAGCCGCCGACAAGAAAGGAGCAGCACAATGTTTAAGAGGATGGCTTTAGCATTAGCCTTACTGGCTTTGCTGGCGGGCCACGTTTACGCCAGTCAAGATGTTAAAACCGTTATAGACGATACGGTGCTTACAAAAACAAGCAAGCAAATAGTAAGCGACGACGTGCGTATATCGGGTAGCGACAAGGTATCGTTCTTCGTTACCGCCAACGGATCGGCTGATAGCGTATCCTGCGAAGTTACTATGGAAATATCATACAACGGAGTGGATTGGCTAAGAGCGTCCTTTAATGACTTCGCCGGAGGAAGCACGTTACAGACCAAAGAAGATGACCTGGAGGGTGATTACTATATATGGCTCGATAAAGATTACGTTACGGCCCCATATGTAAGGATAAGCGTAGGTCTGGAAAATCCTGACCAATTAGCGGCTGACGAGACGAATACCGTTTCGGTAACTATCGTAAGAGAACAATAATAAAGGAGATGACTAAAATGCAGGAACTTCTAAAAGCAATGCAGGACTCGATAGCCAATTCTCAGAAATTGGCGATATGTTTGCAGAACGCCGCCACATACGCTAATAACATAACCAGGGAAGCGGAGGCGAAAATCAAATCCGCTTCCGAGACAGAGGCTAAGAACGTTATTAAAGAGAAGGAGCTTTCGGACAGGGAAGATAAAGTGTCAAAGATAGAGAATATCGTGAAGATTGAAGAAGCGGGTAGGGCAATGAAAATGGAGTTTAATTCCTTGTCGGAAAAGCTCGCTAATGACACTTTGTCATTCAATAAGTATCGCGGTGATTCATTGAAAGAATTAGCGGCGATATCGAAGAAGAACGCTGAAGACAAGGTAGAACTCGATAAAGCATGGGTGTCATACAAAAAAAGAGAAGCGGATTTAAAGGCCAGGGAAGAAGACTACAAGGAGAGAATTGCCCGAAACATAATAAAGGGCGTGGAAGGGAAATAATATGGCTTACGAAATAGCTAGCAGGATAGAAAGCGGACGTAAGGCCGTATCGACGGCAGGGGTTGCCGAGAAGATAATAGCGGCTTCAACACATTGTTTTATGGTGCTAATATCCGCGGATTTAGGAAATACCGGCCCGGTAGTGGTTGGTAACGCGGATGTAGTCGCCGCCGCCGGTTCTCAAAAAGGCGTTGTGCTCACTCCCGGTAACCCTCCCGTTATGTTCTTAGTCCGAGACGTATCGAGTATATATGCCGATTCACAAAATGATGGAGATGCCGTATGTTTCGTCTACTTCGCCACCTCTTAGTCGGGGCTGTATTGCTTCTTCCGATAACCTGCTATGCGGCGGTTAATAATATAACTGAAGAAGATGGCTCCCCTTCCGTCTATCCGTGGAAGTTGAAGGTAAGTAACGGCACGCTTACCGACAATGGGGATGGGACGGCTTCCATTACAATAGGGGCCGGGGGCGCGCCTACGGACGCAGCTTACATCACAAAGCAGGCCGAAGCCGGACTATCGGCTGAATTTGCCCTCGGCTCTCTCGGTAACGGTTTACTCAAGAACACGACTGTTGCCGGAGTAGGCACACCTTCCATTGCCGTGGATGGCACGGATTTCCTATCCCCTACGACAGGGTTAAAACTCGACCAGACCGCGCCTCAGACCGTTTCAGGTGGGGCTCCTGTCTTCGCCGATAATATCGTCATAGGCGATAACACAAGCGGAGATAAGACTATAACCTTCGATGAAGATACCTCGAACGGAATATTCGGGTATGATGGCGTATCTTTCCACTTTGACCATGCCATAGAGATAGCCGGAAACTACTATCTTAAATGGCTCGACAATACACGCACTACCACATATGCCTATATACAGGGCAATTCCTCAAACCTCATAATCTCCGCTGTAAATGTACCGTTTCAAATTCAGTATGGGGCCGTTGGTGGGGCTGTCGGGTGCTCATTAGACACAAGCGGAAATTGGGTATTCAATTACGATGCCGGAGACTGCGACTTCTCGATATACAAGCAGACCGCTGGAGTAGCGTATAACTATACCGCAGGAACCGACACACATACGTTTTCGGGCCATGTGAATATGGAAACCGTAACCGCAAATCATACCTTAGCCACACCTGCCGATCATGCGTATTCGGGCATTTCCGCTACATACACCGCAGGCGAGGCCCTTACAATGGGCGACCTTGTCTATTATAAGAGCGATGGAAAGGTCTATAAAGCGAAGGGTGATGCGACTTCTACAATGCCGTGTATGGGTCTTGCTACGACAGATATTGCGATAAATACGTCTGTTGTAATATTGCTCAAAGGATATTTTCAGGACGCGTCACTATATAACTTTACAGTTGGCGGTCAGGCTTCGGCGGCGGCAGGACTTATCTATGTAAGCGCGGCTACTGCCGGTCTTGCTACGCAGACGATACCTTCTGCCTCGACAAATATCGTTCAGATAGTAGGGCAGGCATTGACGGCGGATATTATATATTTCGACCCATGTTCAACGTATGTGGAAATTGATTAACAGGAGGACGCATGAAGAAATTTATAGTCTTTATAGCGGTAATGTTTATCGCAGGCGTGGCTTTCGCAGGGTGGACGGCAACACCTAAAGAGTTGAAGGAATATGACGAGGGTGTAAACGTCACAGTTGTTGTTACGGATGGCACATATACAGAGACGCTCACAAGACCCGTATTCCATGCTAAGGAAAAGGCGGACATAACAACGTCCATACAGAACATAATCGCCGAAGTGAAGAAGCATAAAGAAACAAAGGAAAATGCAAGGGCTCTTATATCAGCGATGTCAAACGATATAAACAAGTCCATTGCAGAGGATACCGCAATAAAACAATGACGCATTTCTTCCGAGTAGCGATTATCGGAATACTGTTACTCATAGCCTCTGATGCCTATGCCGCGCAGACTTGTACATGGACGGGTGCAACAAATAATTCTTGGTCAACCGATAGCAATTGGACTGGCTCTGTATCAAACGTCCATCCAGTAGCAGGTGATGCAGTCATATTTAATAATGCTGTCAATTGTGATATAGACCATGTTGGCGGTGCGGCTTTCGCATCAATCGACTGTACTGGCTATACTGGGACATTAACACAATCGGTTAACGTTGCTTCCTCAGGCAACGTAACCCTCGTATCGGGTATGACGTTTACCTATTCGAGTGGGACGTGGACTTTTGGTGGAGGGACGATAACCAGTGGTGGGAAGGTGTTTGGAGTAGTAACTTTTGGCACTGCGGCAACCTATACATTAGGCGACGATATGAATATTGACGGCACATTTACTACAAGTGCTGCGTCTGTGATAAACGATAATAAAATATATGCAAGTGGAAATTTTGCACAAGGCACTGGCGGCACGAGTGGCACAACAGAAATTGTCATGGATGGGTCTGGAAAAACATGGACTTCAACCGCAAGTGCTGCTGTACAGAATAACCTTACATTGACAGGCACTATTACCGTGTCTGGCACAGTTTATTATAAAACAGGAACTCTTACCACAACAGCAGGAACGATTACAACGACAAGCTCAACGCTAAATATACGAGCTAATGCCACGCTCGATACTAATGGGACAAATTGGAATAATGTTACCTTTGTAGGTACTGCGGCGACTATCACACTATCGTCGACTTTATCGGTTGACGGTACGCTGACTATTACAGGGTCAACAATTATCAATTCTAATAGTGTATACGCCTCTGGCTCCGTAACCGTCAATGCCGCACTATCTGGGACGGCTACTCTTGTGATGGATGGGACGGGGACGTGGAGTGCGGGAAACTATTTACAGTCGATAGCAAATAATCTCACTATAAATACCGCAGGAACTATAACGATAGGAACCTATGCCGCATATAAAACTGGGACGTTCACCTATACAGCAGGAACGGTCACTACCACATCTTCATTATTTTATATCAGTGGTGGTTGCACACTAAATGTCAATGGGATTAACTGGAATAATGTTGAAAGCATTGGCGTAAATACTGTAACTCTATCCTCTAATTTAAGCGTTGATGGCACTCTCACCCTTTCTAACGCACTTACTTTGAATGGGAACACCGCTTATCTTTCTGGGAGTCTCACCGAAACACAGCCACTTTTAGGGACTACCAATATTATTCTTGACGGAACAGGAACATGGACAGGTGGTAGCAGTACGGGTGTAGCAAATAACCTGACAATAAATACAGCAGGAACGATTACCCTTTCTGCTAATGTGTATTATAAAACAGGTACGCTAACGTATATCACGGGGACAGTCAATGCTACAACAAATTCCAGCACATTGAATTTTTCAGGTAGTTGCACGGTTAATACGAGTGGCATGAATTGGTATAACATTGATGATACGGGGGGCGGTAATACCATAACTTTAAGTTCTGACTTGCACCTATCGAATAATCTTAAATGCACGAATGGAAGCATAACCTATAGCGGTAATACCATATATGCAGGAGGCATTACAACATCTGCCTATAACATAAACAACGGCTCTCCTATAATACTGAATGGGACAGGTACTTGGTCAAGCACAGGAACGGGCAGTGTTCAGACAAACCTTACCATAAATACCGCAGGAACAGTAACGGTGTCGGGAAACGTTTATTATCGAACAGGAACGTTAACATACACCGCAGGAACGCTAACTGTGGCAGGGTCAACGCTTAATCTTATAAACACTTGTACCTTATCAGGCGGTACTTGGAATAATGTTTCAACGACTACCGCAGGCACTTGTACGCTTGGTGGGGCTCTCGATGTCAACGGTGTGCTAAATATCGGAGCTTCCACAACCTTGAACTGTGCAGGCTACCAATTAAACTGTGCAGGGGATTTCACAAGGGCTGGCACATTCACGCATGGTAATAATACTACGGTATTCGATGGGACGAGTACGGTGGCGGGGGCGACGACGTTCTTTAACCTTACCTTAAATCCAGGCTCAACAGTACACCTTACCTCAAGCCAGACCTTCACGGTATCGGGTACGTTTAACGCTCAAGGCACAGGAGGTAGCGGCATAACTCTTGATGCAGTTACACCTGATACGCAGGCTGCCTTACCTGTAACGACACTCGGCACAGTCTCATATACGACGGCTACTGATATAGATAGTAGCGGCGGAGTAGAGATACTCGATACGAACGGCACGCTGGATAATGCGACGAACTGGATTACAGCGGCTCCTGCCGGCTGGGCGCATAGTATCCTCGGCATAGCCAACGCCAATATAGGTAAGATTAACGGCATAGCAAAAACTGATATAGCGAAGGTAAACGGGATATGAGCCTGCGAGCATTGATTATTATATACACTTTTATAGTTATTGGCGGTATTGCGATACTCATAATGGGGGGATGAATGTCATCTGAAACATGCATACAGCATACGCAATTAGTCGCCGATATAGCCGTCCTCAAGGATAATACAAATTATATCAGAAATAAATTATGTAAGCACGTTGACGAGGGCGAAAGAGACGGCGGCTTCCGCGACAGGCTGCTTCTTGCCGAAAAAGAAATCACAGACCTTAAAAACGATATACAACGCATCTCACGCGGAAGGTGGATAATCGGGTTTGTTTCGGGGATAGTCTCAACACTTATAGCCACAGGGTCGAGGGATATTCTTGTACTACTGATTAAGTGGATAATGGGAGTATGAGTAAATTGCGCCGTTTTATATGGTCATTATATTGGCGTTTTATAAAAGCGACGTGGAAACATCACAACGTCCTGCGGTGTCGTTGCGAGATGTGTCAAGCGTACCGGCAAGAACACCATATAAGGTTACCCGATGATTTCTGAAATAACAAAACGCCTCGCCCGAAGGATATGGCAGACTTTTGAAGACAAAGGAATGCCGAATACCTCAGAAGGTAACTATCTCGCCGCCAAAGGTACAATCAGGAGGATATTGAATGGAACCTATACTATCGACGAATGGCGCACCTTCTTCAATGCCGAAGACGCGAACTATCTCAAGGCGAGACGGGATGAAATTATTAAAGAGGAAACTGTCGGGTGAGGATATGCACGAGTTGTTTCATCTTGTAGAACAGGCTAAAAACTGGATGGATAGGATAACAACGTTTATGGAGAGGATAGAAAAATAAAGGAGGCAGGCTATGTGGCAAAATTTGTTTAACGGAAACACTTTAATAGGGTGGGTAGTGACGGCTATACTGGCGTGCGGCGTGGGCGTTCTCATAGGACGTTTCAGGCCGATAGCGCGAAAAACGGCAGTGGCCCTTGAGGACATAGCGCAGCTCGTTATGCAGTTCCTCGATGATACAGAGGATAGCAAGGTCACGGCCGAAGAAGTAGCCGGATGGCGCGCGAAGTTCGAGGAAATAATAGGCGATCTTAAGGTCAAGAACCAGCAGGTCTATGACCGTGCGTTATACAAGTTCGCTATGCGCTCTGCCGCGAAAAAGATGCGCTAACATGAAGCGCACATACGGATGGATAAAAGACAAAGAGGACAGTAGGGACCGGCTCTATAAACTCTCGCGCCCCAGGATAGCGACCTTAAAGCCGTTCGTGGATCTGCGGAAGTCATGCTCTAAGGTCGAGGACCAGGGAACGCTTGGCAGTTGCACGGCGAACGCTCTTGCCGGTAACATCGAGTTGCTCGATAAGCTCATAGACGGAGCGTACACAGACGTTAGCCGGATATTCCTATACTACAACGAACGCGCTATGGAAGGAACCATCAGCGAAGATGCCGGGGCCATGATAAGGGACGGCATAAAGACGCTGGCAAAGGATGGCATTTGCGCTGAAACGCTCTGCCCCTATGACATAGAGGCCTTTACCCGAAAACCCTTGCCGGAGGCCTACGAGGACGCAAAAAAGCACCTCATAACCTCGTACATGAGGATAACCACGCTTAACGAAATGCTCGTGTGCCTGTCGGACGGTTATCCGTTCGTGTTCGGCATGGACCTGTACGAGAGCTTCGAGAGCGATAAGATATCAAAGACCGGCAAAGTGCCTATGCCAAAGGATGGCGAGGAGTACCTCGGAGGCCATGCGGTAATGGCGGTAGGGTATAACCTCATCACGAAGCAGTTTATCGTCCGCAATTCCTGGGGGGAAGGGTGGGGGAGGGAGGGGTATTTCACTATCCCCTTCGACTACCTCGTGAAGTACGGCGCGGATTTCTGGACGGTCAGGAAATGAGCCTGATCTCGCTCATAACCGACTGGATCAAGAACGGCATACGTATAGGGTGGAACGATGGTCGGGCGTTTGACCCTACGGACCAGGAGCGCACGGACCCGATAGATGATATCATAAAAGAGAAGGAGAAGAAGACATGAACATACTGGCGCAGTGGTGCAACAAGATTTACCCGATGTTTCAGACCGAGGCCGACAAGATAAAGGCATGGAAGCTGCCGGATAATGTAGATAAGTTATTCGATGAGGTATGGGGGCTTATCCCTGCCGGTACGCAGACGAAAATATGGGCGTTCATAAAGGATATATATGCTAAGTACGGGCCTGCGGTAGCTGCGGCTATTTTGGCCAAAATCCTGGCCGATATAAAAACCGCTATACAGAACGCAATCGACACAACGACTTAGCCCCTATATATAGGTAAGACAAGAGGCCGGGCTGAAAATGCTCGGCCTTTTTGTGCTCACGCTGCCCGATCAGAGTGTAATACATTTCTTTTGTTGACCAAAATTGCATATGTCTGATATATTATAATGAATGAGACGTGAAAAGAAAAACAAGGTCGTATCTCACCGCTACGATGATAAAACCCTATATATCCGAAGTAAGTTTCTACACGCCGTCCAAAAATCCTGCCCTAATGCAACCCTCTCCTGCATTAGTCGTGCTCTCTGGACGTTCGTCGCAAGCAAAACATACAATAGAAAAATAACCGCCGATGTCATCGAGTATCTACACAAACACAGGAGGTGCTGATTGACCAAGCAACCTTTTTTTTCTTTTTCCTTGACAGAAAGCACGCCATCGTGTAATCTTATGTCTACAAGAGAAAACACGAAAGGGGGATGGGATGGCAAGGGTAACAAAATACGGCAAGGTATTTTCGGTAAGGCTAACAAAAGAAATAGAGGCAGACCTGCTTTCATACTGTATGAAAAACCAGATAAACGAGGCCGACTTAATAAGGATAGCGATAGAGGGCTATCTAAAGCGAAAAGAGCAGCGCAAGTAATTCGCTTAACAAGAAACGGTCGTGTTTCTATGAGTACAAAACTGTTAAATAATATTTTACACTTCGGCAAACAAAAGCGTCAATATAATTTTACACAGCCAACGCCCCACTTAAAACTGGTATTTAAAGAGGGGGCAATCCAGACTATAAAGAACGCGAAGGGGTGGAGAACAGACGCGGAAATGGGGCGTTTCTTAGGTGTTACTCGCTCTTATATAACAATGATGAAGAACCGCAGGATTTCAGTCAGCCATAGCGTTATTCTTCGGATCGCCTACCTTATGAACAATACGGATGCCTGGTGGCACTTCTACGAGATAATTGATGCCGGGCAACCCGTAGACCCTAACAACCCTTTATGGAACATGGAGAAATACAGGGGAACCATGCCATACGATAACAAGTCAACTACTATTGATTTTCGCCGCAAGGACTATCAAGCGGAAGGGATATGAAAGACCACGTATCCGACCTTAAATACCTGCTCGATAATCATCCTGATAATAAGACATCTACAATAAGCCCGTTTATACCTCGAATTTGCCACGATTTGGGGGTGTCTAAACAGACCCTCTATCAATGGGTAAATGGCAAGCAAAAGCCTCGCAAACGTCATCAGCACACGATTATAAAGGTGTTGCCGGCCTATATGAAGGAACTTGAGGCATTACGTAAGGAAAGAGACGAAGCCGAAAAGTCTATGGAAGCGGAAAAGTTAAAATATAACTTGCCAAAACAGGAACTATAATGTATACTTGTAACATGACTGCAAGAACACATAAGATATATAGTAAAAACGGAACCAAAAGCGTAGACTTTTTTTTATACGTTGGCGTCAATAATATTAACCTGACGAGATAATCCTCGTCGGGTTTTTTGTTTTTAGGGAAAGGTTTTTTATGAACACAAAAGTCCGTGCGAGAAGTAAAGGAGCGAATTTTTTGTATCCATTATCGCTACGAGAAAATCTGTTGGGCTTAATCGCTCGGCCTTCGCACGGCACAGGTGAGTATCGTAGCGATTTCATTATAGGAGGGTCTATGTTATGGGACAAGCGTCTAAGCGACAAAGCGTGCGGAGCTTTTATCCTCGATATGCTCAAGCATACCACGCCAGCAAGTCATCAAAAGGGCAAGGAGAAGGACATTACCTTGATAGCTCTTTTGGCGTGGCTGGGGATAGCGGCGGTGATTATAGCAACGCTTCTCAGCGGTTGCGGGCAAGAAGCATGGGCAGAGAGCTTTACTACGGAGGCTTCGTACTATGACCGGGCAAGCTGCATTCGAGAAGGGACAAGCGGAATATGCGCGTCAGGGCAAAGGCTTGATAATAACAAACTTACCTGCGCCTCATGGGATTACAAATTCGGGACGAGACTACTTGTCACCAATAAACTCAACGGTCGGCAAGTCGTGGTATGCGTCAACGATCGTGGCCCCTCAAAAAGATTATACAAAAGGAATCGACGCATTGATTTGTCGAGAGCGGCGTTTAAAGCTATCACGTCTCTTGAAAGTGGTGTTGCTCCGGTCAGTATAGAAGTGGTTCGATAACCAAAAAAAAGGAGGAACCGTGAATAAGAAAGAAACCGTTTTAAGCGTATTGAAGGATATTAGAGGGCTCTTAAATCCTCAGACCGTCAATGTGACGGTGAAAGCAGACGGTCGTTTTACCGATAACGGCGATGGCACAATAACCGATACGAAGACAGGTCTTATGTTGGTTAAAAATCCCCACACTGACCTGCCGGATAACTTCAAGAAAGAACTGAACTGGAAAGACGCTATCCAGGCTTGCAAGGAACTGAATTTCGCGGGTTATAAGGACTGGCGACTGCCGACAATAGAAGAACTCGCGTCTTTGGTCGATTACTCTAAGAGAGAACCGGCCATAGATACGGAAGCATTCCCCGATACGAAATCATCGTGGTACTGGTCCTCAACACCTGTTGCCGGTAGTGTTGGCTTTGCGTGGTACGTCTACTTCTACGGCGGCGGCGTCGGCGACGGCTTCTATAAGAATAGCAGTGGCTATGTGCGGCCTGTCCGCGCCAGCCAGTGAGGTTGGCGGTTTGACTATTTGAGGTTTTTATGCAATCTCCGAATTATAACAAAAGTGTGGATAGGTTGCTAACCAAGCAGAATAGATCACAACTTTTAACCAAGCTAACCGCAATACTGCGGTGGCTAAGACTGAAAGGATAACATGACCCTAAAATCCCAATATAACAATCTCGACAGCGGTATAGAACGCCTGGTGCTGTCAATGCTGACGCTTTTCTTAAGCCTGGGACATAAGACGGCGAAGTGCTTCAGCTGCCAGCAGGAGACGGAGATACCGGCGCTTATGAAGAACGTGGGGTATTGTTCGACGTGCGGAACTCTTAAAGAAACGGAGGAAGCCAATGATAACGAATGAGGAATATTACCGAGACCATGAGAGCAAAATGGATTTAATGCGCGATCACGCTGAACCGCCTGCGTTCTTCAAGTGTGAATGGTGCGAAGAGAAAGTATCCTACGATGAAGAGTCTGAAAAGAAGGGTGTTTGTGTAACCTGTTGGAATGATAGAGATGATAAAGACGCGGTAGATGATTCGGCGCAACTCTAAAGGGAAGGGGGTGAACGGTGCGGTATTGGTGCAATAAATATCGCAAGGAAGTATTGAAGTTAAAGGCTTTCGCAGTTTGCCTGAAGAAAAACTGCCCGATGTTGCAGGTGAATGTTAAACAAAGACGAAGGAGATAAGACAATGACACAAGAAAAACAGGAAATAACGGTCAGAGAACCGTCACAGATGATAGAGCTTGCAGTATCAAAGGGAGCAGATTTAGATAAGCTCGAAAAACTCCTTACCTTACAGGAAAGGTGGGAAGCTAACGAGGCTAAAAAAGCCTATAACAAAGCTATGAGCGACTTCAAAGCTAACCCGCCGGAGATTAACAAGGATAAGACGGTGAAGTATGGCAACACGAAATACAACCATGCTTCCCTATACAATGTAACGGAGAAGATAAACTCGGAACTTTCAAAATATGGTTTGTCGGCTTCGTGGACTACCAAACAGAACGGGCAGATAATCGTTACCTGCCGGATAACCCATGTCAAAGGCCATAGTGAGGAAACTACCATATCGGCCCCGGCTGATATATCGGGAGCGAAGAACGCCATACAGGCCATCGGCTCGACGATAACATACCTTCAAAGATACAGTCTGTTATCTTTGACAGGTCTTGCTACGTTCGATCAGGATGACGACGCACAGGCAACAGCCCCGGCAACCGAATGTATTACCGACAAGGAAAAGAGCCAACTTGTCGATATGCTTGCCGCTAAAGGCGTAAGTATGGAGAAATTCTGCTCGAAGTTTAACATTAAAGAACTGTCCGAGTTGCCGAAAGCGAAGTTTCAACAGGCTGTAATAGCTGTTGATGCGGTCAAGAGGTCAAAATGATAATCGTAAAAGACTTAATACAGGGAAGCCCCGAATGGTTTGCCGAGAAAATCGGCAAGCCCTCGGCCTCTAATGCCTCAAAGATTATTACCAATGATGGCAAGCCATCAAAGCAGAGGGAAGGGTACCTTTACGAATTGGCGGCCGAGGCGATTACTGGCAGACAAGAAAATGGCTATAAGAATGGGGCGATGGAACAAGGCCAGGAGAGGGAGGATGAGAGCCGAAAAATGTTTGAACTTATGCACGACGTGGAGATAGAAAAAGTTGGTGTCGTGTATAAGGACGAGAAAAAGCGGTTTCTATGCTCGCCGGATGGCATGGCTAAAGACTTCGGGCTTGAGCTTAAAAACCCTTTCAGCAAGACACAGGTTAAGTATTTACTCGACGGAGAATTACCGAACGAATACTTTGGCCAAGTGCAGTTTTCGTTGTATGTAACAGGCTTTAAATCGTGGTGGTTCTTAAGCTATGTGCCAGTAATGAGGCCTCTCATTTTAGAAGTTAGGCCGGACATGGCATACCAAAAGTCGTTGGCGAAGGAGCTTGACATTTTTTGTGATGAATTGGACGAAATTATAAAAAAACTGAAAGGATAAATATGAAAGACCTCTGTATCAGGGAGAGTTATACAGACAGTAAGAACGTCGAACAGGTGTCGTGGAATAAGATAGGCATACTTATCGACGGAAAGAATGGAAAGCAGTATATAAAACTTTTCCATATCCCCAACATTCTGATAAATGTATTTGAGCAAAAACACAAAAACGCTCCACAGGTAGAAGATGTTGACCTCAACAACGCAACATCAGTAGATGAGGTTGAATTGCAATGCCAAAGGTAGACGCTAGGGTGCTTGCTACAAAGATAAGTGATGGGGCCATGCTTGCCAAAATTCAGCTAAACGGCAAGCTACCGAAGATCGGCGAGAGGTTGATAGTTAAGTGGGGCGCACAAAGAAGCCATGCTCAGAACGCTCTTTTATGGGTCTATTATACCTGGCTCATAAACGACGCAGGTTTAAAAGAGCATGGCTTTTTCTGTGTTGAAGCACTTCACGAAAGTCTAAAAGCCCACTTCCTCGCCGACAAGATAATGACAAAAGGCGAGTGGAAGGTCGTCGAGGATGGCAGCACGGCTATTCTTACCAAATCGGAGTTTTCGGAATACGTCGAGAAGATAGACGCTTTTATTTGCTCATTCTTCGAAATAGACACAAGCTCATTCTGGGACAGCCAGAAACAGGAAGAATTATCCGGCGAGTTTACCGACGAGGGCAAGAAAGCTATGGGGCTATGAAAGATTATTACAACACAAACAAAGAGTACGGCGAAGAACTCGACACAAGTAAAGAGCGAGCCCTAAGACAGCAGAACAGGATATTGAGTTACTTTCAGACCTTTCCGACGGAAAGTTTTAGCCCTCAAGACGTATGGGCCGCTTTATATGACAATAAAACACCAATCACAAGTGTTAGGAGGGCGATAACAAATCTTACGGCAGCCGGTAAACTAAGAAAAACAGACACCATGAAAACAAGCTCTTACGGTAAAAGATGTCATACCTGGCAGGGGGTTATATGAGAACTGAACTCGGAATGGAAATAAAAGTCTCCACCAAACACCCAGACGTTCGGGATAAGAAGTCAATATTTATGAACGTCAAAACGGCGGTATGCGGCGCGAAAGCGAAGTGGTGCAAGAAAGAAGACTGTAATTTATACTGCCGCAGGGAGAGGGAATAATGGACTGGATTAAGGTCAAGACAAGTCATGCTCTTTATGAATATGCTGATTTAAGCGATGCTCAATTCAGGGCATGGATAAAGGCTATGTGTCTTGTAGCGGTAATGGAGAAGATACCGAATGAAGAAGATTTGGCCCGGCAAATCAACTCCAGAACCCTGAAATCACTGCGAGAAAAACTGGCGTTACATCGAACTCCACTCGAACTGATACTGAAAAAGGTTTTAGAAGACGTCGAGTATACCATTAACCTAAAGGCGAAGAATAGGTCAAAAATAGCCGAGTATAGGCACAAAAAGGCTAAATGTAACCCGTTACACGATACGGTTACAGAAACGGTTACGTTACCGGATAAGATAAGAGAAGATAAGATAAGAGAAGATAACTATATAACACCGAGGTACTATTTCTCTACTGCCTACGAAAAGAAATTCAAAACTCCATACGTCCCACACGAGGGCAAGGACTATCAGACCTTCGCGGACCTGAAAAAGACCCTTAAAGACGAACAGGTCATTTCGCTCATAGACAAGTTTTTTGACTACAAGGACGATTTCGTCGAAAAGGCCGGATACACGGTTCAAGTATTCGTTTCGGTTATAAACAAGTTACAGTTACCGCAGAAAACGAAGACAAGGATACCGTACTAATGAGATGTTCGGAAAAAAGACTAGCTATATATAAAAAATATCGAAACAGAAGATGAATATAGAAAGAAAAATAATGTTTACACAATTTAAAAATTTATACATTTCTGAATCAGAATATAGAAATAATATTAAATTTGATGAATTATGCAAATACAATATTAAACCCCTCGATGATTCCTTATTAGCTGTTGCTAGGAATGAATTGATTGTCATAGCCGCTGGTAGTGGTTATGGCAAGACGGAATTAGCTATACACATTGCTGAATATAACGCCCAGCAAGGTAAGAGAGTAGCTTTCTATGGGCTAGAGGGTGGAGGTAGGGAAGTAATACAAAGAATTAAATGGAAGCACATGATTAATTTGTATTTCAGAGAATACTCTGATGAACATGTCGAAATGGATTATCGCGCATGGGTATTGAATAAAGACCCTCACCCGTTATTTTTGAAACTTGAAAGTCTGGTATATAGCAATCTCAAAGAAAAGGTGGGTAGTAATTTTTATTTATATGACAATCCCGAAGGTCTTAACTGTAAGTTATTTTGTCAGTCTCTTGTGAAACTGGAAGGGCTTAAGGCTGATTTAAGCCTAGACCCAATGATGAGAAGCAATTTCAAAGGCATTACCAATCTCGATTTAATCGTCATAGACCATCTGCATTATTTCTCGCTCGATAAGGACGAAGATGAAATATCCGAAATAACCGAGATACTAAAAACGGTAAAAATCATAACCGAGGAAATGCAGATACCTGTAATCCTTGTGGCACATCTTAGAAAACTTCCCAGGGGCCACGGTATACCAGACAAGGAGGATATTTACGGCACATCGAACATACATAAAATAGCTAACACGTGCATAATCGTGGCACCCGACCATGACAAGGACGATCAAGCTAACGGACTATATCCGACATTTTTCAGGATAGCGAAGTCAAGGCAGGGACTAAGACCTAACCTTCTGATATGCTCAACGTTTGATATTTACAAACGTGAATATGGAAGCGACTATGAACTTTACAAATGCGGGCCTAATGGTGACCCAGCGACAGAGGCTATGCTGTTCAATGAGAAACCGAAGTGGGCCCGGCAGTATAACGTAAAGGCGATGATATGAGAAAACCTAACTGGAAGAAAAAAGCATGGGACGCGTTCTCGCTATATGTGCGCCTAAGAGACTGCCTTGAAACTACCGGCACACAAGACTATGGACGTTGTATCACCTGCGGCGCGAGACATCATCTTAAAGAGCTTCAGGCAGGCCATTGTATTCCGGGCCGAGGAAATAGCATTTTGCTTGATGAAACCTTAGTAGCGGCCCAATGCTATGCGTGTAATTGCTGTCGTCACGGCGAGCATGGACGCTTTGCCTTAAAGATGATCGACAAGTGGGGCAGAGAATACTACGAGGAAGCCTTGAGGCGAGCTAAACAGCCGAAGTCGATGAAGCAGTTTGAATGGCAAGCCGAATACGAGAAGTGGACAAAGAAATATAAGGGGCTGAAAACATTATGATCCAAACGGTGAGGGAAGAAAAACTACCTAAAGACAGCCATAAGGCGCATAAGGAAGATGGTGGGGGAGTGAATTATCTCGATTTGTTTAGTGGGATAGGAGGGTTTGCTTTAGGTTTTAAACAGGCAGGTTGGAATTTTGATAAACACTACTTTTCGGAGATAGATAAATATGCACAAAAAATCTATACCAAACACTTCCCAGAAGCAGTTAGAGTTGGAGATATTACCAAAATTGATGGAACAAAACTCGGAGAAATTAACCTCATTACTTTCGGATTTCCGTGCCAAGATTTGTCGATTGCTGGAAAACGAAAAGGCTTACAAGGTTCTCGAAGTGGTTTATTCTTTGAAGCAACAAGGCTTATTCGTGAATGTAGACCCGGCATTTTTATCTTTGAAAATGTTAAAGGACTTCTATCTTCAAATAATGGAAAAGACTTTGAAACAGTCCTGCGAGAAATTGCCGACATTGGGCTTTATGAGTGTGAGTGGCAACTTGTTAATACTTCCTGGGTTCTACCCCAAAATAGAGAGCGGATATACTTTATCGGACATCTTGGAAAAGACGGTGGACGAAAAGTATTTCCTATCTGCACAGACGATTTCAAGGTTAATGAGTTACAAGGACGACCAATTACAAACAGTATCAAAGCAAGATACGAAGCCATCGGAGACGGAAGTTACATTATTGAGAGTGAACTCAATGCACAAGGAAACGGAAAGTCGTGCTGTTTAAGAAGCCAACAGGGGGGGGCTTACCCACGAGCAGTCAAGAAAGCATTAAATCAATAATAGCACCAAACGGAAAAGAGATTGATTTGTCTAATTTTCCAAAAAATCCTTGCCAATTATTGGAGATTAGAACGGAGCAAGGCAAACATACTCGTAGAGAAATAAGAAAAAAGGAAGGCCGAGATAGCACGTTGCGAGGAAAAAGTGATAAGAAATATATACCTAATGATAATGGTCTTGCAAACTGTATTACTACTGGGAAGGAAAGCATAGAAAAATGGACAATACTGCCAAAAAATAAAAGGATTAGGAAACTTACTCCGATAGAATGTGCTCGTCTTCAGGGCTTTCCTGATAATTGGCACAAGGGTGTAAGTGATTCACAAGCTTACAAATGCTATGGCAACGCCGTCACCGTAAAAATAGTTGTGTTAATCGCCCAAAGTCTAAAGGAGGTATAGCGTGAAGAAGTTAATAGAGGTGAATATATGAAAGTTATAATTTGTGATGGCTCAAGTAAAGGTAACGGTGGAGCTTCAAAAATAGGCGTTGTTATTTGGGAACGTTTTAGCGGCACGTCCTCGGCTCGTAGAGTTGCCCCGACAAAGACTATTTCAAAAGATATAGGCAATGGCACTAATAATGACGCTGAGTGGAAAGCATTAATTGAGGCGTTAGAGTGGGTTAACTCTCAAAACGATAATGACCCTGTATTTATTTATTCTGATTCAATGCTTGTCGTAGAACAGGCAAATAACAGATGGAAAGTCAAACAGCCAAATATGAAAATCTATAAGGATAAAGTTGATGAGCTGGTAGAAAAAATGGACATAAGACATCAGGAAATTACTTTATCATGGTTGCCACGACAATTAACGATGTTAGCTGACAAAGAAACATAAACCGCACCTAACAAGGAGGCTTTATGAAACCCGCAGTACCGGTAATAACCGAGGAATGGATTAAGAAATGGTCGCCGTGTAAAGACGCTTTGGAATGGTATGGAGACTATATCGGCAAGTCTCCAATAGTAATTTTAAATCGGCTTATCAAGGCAAAGAAGTATGTATGGGCTAACTGGGCCATCGTCCGTGTCATGGAATACAGAGACTATGTGTCCTACGGAGTATTTGCCGAAGAACAGGTCATAGACGGATATGAAAAGCGATATCCTGATGATAAACGACCGAGACAGGCGATAGAAGCGGCGAAGAAGTGTATTATCGACCCCTCGCCTAAAAACAAGAAAGCCGCAGACGCAGCCGCAGCCGCAGCCGCATACGCATACGCAGCCGCAGCCGCATACGCAGCCGCAGACGCATACGCAGCCGCATACGCAGACGCATACGCAGCCGCATACGCATACGCAGCCGCAGCCGCAGCCGCAGACGCATACGCAGACGCAGCCGCAGCCGCAGCCGCATACGCATACGCAGCCGCAGCCGCATACGCATACGCAGCCGCAGCCGCAGACGCAGCCGCAGCCGCAGACGCATACGCAGACGCAGCCGCAGCCAAAATGCTTCTTAAAATTCTCAACTACGGAATGAAATTATTGGAGGCTAACGATGCTTAAAGATAAACTAATGAAGTTAGTCGCCACACGCTTTGAAATGTCCACACAGGATTATGTGGATAAAATCCTTGACTTAATCCGGGAAGAAGTGCCTGTGAAGCAGACGCACTGGATTCAACATGGAGATATAGGGCATCCGCATGAAACTGAATATGATAATGGCTGGAACGCCTGTCGTAAAGAACTCCTGTCTAAACTGGGTGAGAAATGAAGAAAGAACAACATTATCAGCTAACACTATTACTTCGCTCTGTTTATTTGAGAGGACAGGCCGATGCAAATAGAAAGACCGTTACGACTGAGTGGGAGCACAGCATCATAAAACAGATAGAAGAATTATTTAAGACCTATAAAGAAGCGTGTCTTAATTGTCAAGGGCGAATGCGGGAAGAAGACATAGGACAAGATGAGTTTTGTCCAGACGACCCGATACTGGGAGGATAGAGAATGAGTAATTTTTGGCAGATTGATGAGCAGATGAAAGTTTTGCAAAAGCTACACGATAATTGTAATATCAGTGGTTTTCAGTATGAAGTCAATCATGGAAATATGTCGCAAGAAGAGGCAGACCACGAAACGGCAATACAGGTTAGGTTTAATAATGCCTTAAAGTTTGCCCTCTCCGTATTACAGCACGTCAAGCAACACGGTCTCGCACTCGCGGAGGAACAAATAGTAGACACCATAAGCGAACATATGTGCCAACACTTCGGAGAAGATAATGACATAAGAGACTTAACCAAAGCACTCCACGAGAGGATGGTGGGAAAATGAGAGAGATTAAATTTAGGGCGTGGTCTGATAAAAATATGCACGTAGTAAAGACGATACACTTTTCGCAAACTGACGGTGAAATTGATGGAGTTGGACTTGCTTATCGTGGAGCATATTTCCCAATCGGAATGGTCAATCTTATGCAATTCACAGGACTCAAAGACAAGAACGGCAAGGAAATTTACGAGGGGGATATAGTCAGACAAAGAGAATTTATTCCAAATGACCACACAATAACTGCGGAGATAGTATTTAGTGAAGGGTGTTTTATCTTAAATGGTTGGGAACAATTTATTTGCCCTAATCAATGTGAAGTCATCGGCAATATCTACGAGAACCCAGAATTATTGAAAGGCAGGTGAACAATGGGACGAGATGAGCGAGTTAGAGAGATATTGGAAAAATATATTCCAGAGAGCAGGTATGGGCTAGACCCCATAGGGAAGTGCCTCGCTGCCATCAAGCAGGAATATGCCCAAGAGGAAGCATATCAAAAGGCATTGGAAAAGATATTAACTCTACCCCGAAGTGAGTCAAATTGGGCAACAATCATAAACATCGCCGAGCAAGCCCTGTGCGGTAAGGCCAGAGTATGCCAATGTGACAACTCCCACTCCGCAGGAATAACCGTGCAAGTTAAAGATGGAAAGCGTTACTGTCCGAAGTGTGGAGGAGAGGTTAAGGTAGAGGGGTGTTCTCAATGTGCTTTATGGAGAACAGAGTGGGAGCAGATAAGTGAAGTGGCGAGGAAGTTAAAGGTGGAACTTGACAAACTCACCGCAGAGCCGAAGAAGGAGTGCCAAGAGTGTAAAGGAACAGGCGTAACAGACTTGCATGAAACAGAGATGTATCATTCTACTTGTCCGAAATGTAATGGTACAGGTCAAGTTAATAAGCCCTCCGAGGCAGAGCCGAAGTGTAAGCATAAAACCAAGAAAGACCATCACGGATATTGGGGTGTTCGCAGGGAAGATTGGTGTAATAAACATAATCAATTCCTTGCGGGAGGAACTTGTGATAGTTGTAAGTCCGAGAGCGAGGTGGAGAGTGAGTAACATAACTTTTGTGTGGGGAATTGCGACTTTTCTGATGGGACTTATTATAGGCAATGTGGTTCACTCCGATAGGTGCAAAGATTGTGATAAGAAAATATAAGCCCACTATATCTGCGAAAGGACATAATGAGATTGCACAATAGAATGTTCTTAAAGGTTGATGGCAAATGGCAAGTAGGATGGGTTCAAGGCGAAACCGTAGGACACCGTAATTTGTTATGGTATGAGTGGGTATATTTACGATACCTGCGTATTAGAGATTTTATATCTGCGAAAGGATAGCCGATGACAACACTATCAATAGAATGTGGGTGGTAAGAAATATTCAAAGCAATAGCACTTACTATCATTATAAGCCGTTGGCTATTGTTAGAAGCAAGAAATATATTCAGCAGAATGTTGGAGGGAAGATGACAGACCTCTACGGTCATATCCTATCAGGAGATTTATGAGTAAGATTGAGTTAATTCACGGCGATTGCCTCGTAGAAATGAAGAAGATACCTGATAAGTCAATAGACCTTGTGTTGACTGACCCGCCGTATGGTAAGAACGCTTGTAAGGGAACTAATGGCTTTGGGAGTGCTACCAATAGGCGATATGTAGGTGGTTGGGATAATAACATACCTACAAAGGAATGTTTTGATGAGATGTTGCGGATAGGAAAAAATCTCATTATATTTGGTGGAAACTATTTTGCTCATCTATTACCACCAAGTAAATGTTGGATAGTGTGGGATAAGAAAGGAGACATAGCATTTCAAAACCCATTTGCTGATTGTGAGTTGTTATACACGACATTTAGTAAACCCGTAAAAAAATATGTATTTAAGCAACAGGGGTTTATAACGGATAGTAAAGACAAGCGAGAACACCCTACACAGAAACCATCTGAACTCACCAAGAAACTACTTGAGGATTGGGGAGGTCAAACAATTCTCGACCCCTTCATGGGTAGTGGCACAACAGGAGTCGCCTGTAAAGAACTCGGCAGAAACTTTATCGGCATAGAAATAGACAAGAATTATTTTGAAATCGCCCAAAGAAGAATTGCAAACACACAGGAGATGATGCTATGAACGACATATTCGGTAACAACCTATCAGACGAAGAAATAGAATACATCAATAATTCGGGGAAAACCTTACAGCAGTTGAGGAATGAGATGAAGCGTAAGAAAGCGGAGGATAGATGCTCTGGTTCATATTAGGCTTCATCATCGGCTTGTTCTTCCCGGTGATCCTTTCGGTTATCGTCTATAGATTGGAGGATAAGAGAGTATGCCGGCACGACATGAGTTGACGTTGACTAAGAGCGAGGAGAAGCGGATAGACGCGTTCCTGCGGAAGGGCGGGGTGATGGCGAAGAAGAAGATGGTGCGTAACGCATATGGAAAACCTCACAAGCGAAAGGAAAAAGAATGCTGAAAGCGCGCCGTGATAGTGCCCGGTAGGCCGAGGAAGGGATTGAAGAATGAACGATGATGCCGGTAATCTCGATAATATGTCGGATAGGTTCAAAAAACTTAACCCTGACCTACTACGGGATATAATGTCGGCGCACTTCATCCGTTTTGATAAAATGGAATTTAGCCAGGGGAAGCTAACGAAGTCAGGGCCAATAGAGAAACACTACAAGGAAGTTAAGCCATAACCCTTTCTGGGTAAGGCTCATATAACGCCATAGAAGAGCATATCGACGAGGCGATCTAAAAGCGGTTTACGCCGCGGGAAGGTCGCCTTTTATGTTTTGTAATACCTGCAAGTCAAAGAGTACCTGCAAAGAACCCTGCCGCGAGCTCGAAAACTACCTTGAGAGAGAAAACGGAAAGAACGGATATACCGCGCGCCACATAAGGCGTAAGGAGAAGCCGCGCGATCCTGCTGAATTATCCGGCCTCGCTATGGAAGCACTATCTCATCGCTATGGACGCAGAAATATAAAATATATTCCTGAAATGACCTAAAAAATGTCCTTTAAGGTAAGGGAACTATGAGATACGCCGATACATACCTAAAGCAGAAGCACAAAGGAAACTTTTGTCATCCCTTCGCTGTGCTCAAGAACCGCTTTAAGTATGGAGAAGACCCTGACCTAAGAATGGAAAACTTCCTGCGTGGCAGGGGAGAATTTAGCGCAGAAGCGGCTATCAATTTTGAAAGACAACTGTCGAGAGATAGGGAATTAAGGCTGTCAGGCTGTGGTTAAAATAATGCGTAACTCTTTGATATAGAAAAAGAAAGCAAATCCTAAAATGGCAGGCGTAAAGGGGCGGTCGGGAAGGGGCGGATGGGATAAGGCCATAGCGATGAAAAAGCTATGGGATTTATCCATACCCATATTAAAACACGCTTTGGTATCGAAAGAAACATCCGAGTCGAAGAAAGTCGAAATTGCGCTTGCCCTTGTCAGCAAAATGATGCCGCAAAAAGTAGAGAACGAGCACTCCGGCAAAGTAACCGTAATGGGTTCCATAGAAATCGACAGCAAACTTCTTGAGGTAAAGATTGGCGATTAAACTTCCCGAAATATTAAACATCCCAGCGAAAGTATTACCACTTATCACACAGATAAATGACTATCGGTATTTCCTGATAGATGGTGGGCGCGCTTCGGGTAAGTCTCAAAGTGTGGCTCGGCTTATATCCTGGCTATGTGAGCAAAAGCGTCTGCGTGTGGTATGTGGTAGGGAAACACAAAATTCCATTGAAGAGTCGGTCTATACGATATTTGCCGACCTCATAAATAAATATAACCTTAACTTTGATGTGTCGGCTTCAAAGATAGACCATAAGGTAACACAGTCCGCAATACGTTTTAGGGGCTTCCGAGAGCAAGGCGCAACGAATATCAAAGGCTTAGAGGGTGTGGATATTCTATGGGTCGATGAGTCTCAAGCTATCAGTAAGCAAACCCTCGATGTAATAATTCCTACCATACGAAAGAATAACTCAAAGATTTTCTGGACAATGAACCGCAATGTAGAAAATGACCCGGTTTATAAATTCTTCTACGGCAGGTCGGATTGCCTGCATATTCATATTGACTACCTCGATAACCCATTCTGTCCTCAAAAAATGATCGACGAAGCTGAGATTTGCAAGGCTCGGAGCATGGAAGATTATGAGCATATATGGCTAGGCCAGCCATTAAAGCAAGGTGACGACTTTGTATTTTCGTTTGATACGGTGGATAAGGCCCATCTTAATAGCTTCGTATCGGACGGAACAAAGAAGCGGATACTTGCCGTTGATGTGGCACGTTTCGGAGAAGACGAGACTGTATTCTCAGTAGTTGAGAGCCGGGGAATGTTTCATTGGGCGCAGATACATCAAGAGACATGGAAAGCCAAAAGCACGATGGAATGTGTCGGGAAAGTTGTCGATCTAGTAAAGACGCTCGGAATAGACGTAACTGTGATTGACGATACCGGCGTGGGTGGTGGTGTAACCGATAGGCTCAAAGAATTGACCATTAAAGTATTGCCGTTCAACGGAGCAGAGAAATCTACCAACGCTTTATATTCAAACGCTCGGAGTGAAGGTTTTTTTAACCTCAAGGATATGCTTGACAACAAACGGATAAAGATTACAGACGACTCGATACTCAAAGAGCAACTCTTGTCCATTCGGTTTAAGTATAGGTCTAACGGGCAAAAGGCAATAGTTTCTAAGGACGAAATGAAGTCCGACGGTATTAAATCGCCAGATAGAGCTGATGCCCTGATGATGGCTTTGTATTTCAAGGGGAAGGCGTTTATTGCCCCGGTTGCTTCACGCAGAACCCCTGAACCCGTCAAAGAAGCGGTGCTTATATGATACTCGAAGATGATGTCTTGAGATTGGAGCCGTTCGATATGAAAGACGACATCGAAACCGTCCTCGACCTTGTAATGAAATGTAAATATACGAAGTTATCCCGTGAGGATGCCAAGAAAGCCTTAATTAGGTTCAAGACCGTGGCGTGGCGAGGCTACGATAAGAAAACCAATAAATTGGCTGGAATCGTCTATCTCACCAAAACTGATGACTGTTGGACGCTCGATGCCTACAAAGACGATGAACTTATGAAGTCGATAGATAACACTATGGACTATTCCTTAAGGGCAGGGAAATTGGTATCTGAATACGCCTTAAAGTTTTTAACTGACACACTTCTAACCTGCCATGCTTTCGAGAATAGGGGAGCAACGATAGTCTGTAAGAAATTAGGGTTTAAGGAGTGCTACATAATACTCAAAAAGGAGTGCAAACATGGGGGTTGAAACAGGGGTGCTTGCTGGATGGTTGGGGACTGCGGTGTTGTTAGGTGGAGCCGCTACGGCAGGAGCTGTCGCTATGTCAGGAGGGGATAAAGGCTCGTCTTCTGCTTCTGCTACTCCATCCTCTGCGGTAAGCGCACCAACAGGGGCCGAAGCCACAGAGGTCGAAAAAGCGCGCATCCGCAAGAAATCAAAAACACTTCTTAGCACCCTTACAGGCACAGAGACATATGGCTCTGCCGCGCCTACGCTTTTGGGCGCAGGTGATACTACCAAAAAGACCACGCTAGGATAAATATGGCTAAAGCAAACATAAAAGAGTTATTGGCAAGGGCCGACAGACTACGTTCTATACGGCAGAACTTCGAGAGCTATTGGCAGGACGTTTTGTATTACTGCATAGCTCGTAAGGCTTATGTTACGCGGTCGAAACAAGAGGGCGATAGGCTGCCAGTTGACGTTTACGACTCATCGGCTATCGAGGCTCTCCGTATATTTGCCGCTGGTCTAGCCGGATACCTTACCAACCCCTCGGCTAAGTGGTTCAATCTTCGCACCGAGGACAGGGATTTGATGGACGATAAGGATGTTAAAGTATGGCTAAAGGACTGTGAAGATACCATTTACGATGTTCTAAACAGCTCAAACTTTAACTTTGCAATACACGAAGGGTATCTTGATTTCGGCTCCGTGGGGATGTGCTCTATATTTCTTGAAGAAGATGTGCAGGATTATGTTCGCTTCTATACCCGCCCGATAAAAGAAATCTTCATAGACCAGGACGAAAGAGAAGTCATCGACACGGTATATAGGGAGTTTGAGTTTACGGTCCGTCAATGCTATCGAAAGTGGGGGGAGAGTTGCTCGAAAGAGGTCATAGACAAATACGGCAAAAACAAACTCGAAGAGAAGGTGAAAATACTCCATTGTGTTGAGCCTAGATATGACTACCATCCGGGAAAGAAAGACTCTCTCAATATGCCCTTTATGTCTGTGTATATTGAGAAGGACACGAAAAAGAGGCTATCTGAAAGCGGATACAAGTCATTCCCCTATATGATAGCCGGGGCAAATAAAGAAAGCGGCGAGACGTATTTCACAAGTCCGATGATGGAGTGCTTCTCGGACACAAAGATGGTCAACCAGATGGTAAAGACCAATCTGAAAGCTGCTATGAAGCTCGTTGATCCTCCGCTTGACGTTCCCTCGGATGGGTTCAATTCTCCGCTTAATCTCAATCCTATGGCTATTAACTACCGCAATCCCGGCACTCCCGGCGTTGACGATAAGATACGTCCAATTCAGACAGGTGGCAACGTCCCTCTTGGGTTAGAACTTATAGACAGGGTTGAGCTCAAGATACAAAGAGCGTTATTCGTTGACTTGTTCCTGGCCCTGGCACAGCGTGACCCGAAGATGACGGCAACCGAGGTATTGTCAAGAGAGCAGGAAAGAATGTTACTACTCGGACCAATGCTCGGTAGATTAACCGATATGTTCAGCCAGATAATCAAGCGCACTTTCCTAATTTTGCAGGAGAGGGGAGCTATCAAACCCTTGCCGGTATCTTTGCAGGGACAGGAAAATCTTGTAATAGAATACGTCTCGCCTTTGGCTAAAGCACAGAAGAACAGCGAAATTAAG